>Ga0233449_1000743_pt1 | contig 34704 bp, 34 predicted proteins | sample SI_124_October20_FD_183012 | JGI IMG/M metagenome (GOLD analysis project Ga0233449, IMG submission 183012) | Seawater microbial communities from Saanich Inlet, British Columbia, Canada - SI_124_October2016_200_MG | ecosystem: Environmental > Aquatic > Marine > Inlet | place: Canada: British... | reverse complement strand
TAAATGTCAACGCCTTTTGATTTAAGTGCAACAATATCTTTAGAATTAATACCTGTAAATTGCTCTTTTAATTTTTTCTTTTTTTCGATAAAACCATAATCAGCCTATCCGAAGGGTAATCCGTTTCCATCATCGAATAGAGAACAAGTCAACTACTGTTACATTTGATGCGGTTACTATAACCTCGTCTATGTATATTAAGTCATATGGTAGGACTATCAACTCATGTTTCACATAAAGTTGTTACCTCTTTTACAACACAATAACAAAAGCTCCAACCGAATCCTCGGTCAAGAGTAACAAAACATACATCAATGTATTGGGACATAAACTAAACCAGTATTTCATACAAGTCTTGATTTAATATTATATAAATGGTTTAAACATCTATACTTTTAGACTCATTCATAACTGATAATTCGCTTTTTTTACAAACATTATCAAAATTAACATGATAATTTTTGTGCATTAATGAATATCTTTCTTTAATTTTTTCTGTTAATTCGTCTTCATTTAAATCCTTAAACTCCTCAAAATCTGCATAACCATTCTCTACCAACTCTTCAACAACATCTTTTTTATGTTTTATTAACCATTTTTTATCTTGATATATTTTAGCATACTTATCGTGAATATTAGTAATTTTAACATTATGATTTTCAGGATGCTTAGGATGAAAATGTTTTAGCTCAATTAATCTAGTTATTGCTGACATTGGTTTTGTTAATAATTTTTTAAAAACTTTATCAGTTATATATTCAATATTCTCCGAACCATAATTATTTATTTGTATATTATTCATAGTATTAATATCACCATTTGCATTATTTATTGTACCTTGATTAATATTTGTTTTACTATTTATTAACTTTTCTATCATTATTTTTAATTCCTGATTACTTTCTCTTAATTCCTCATTACTTTCTCTTAATTCTTTAATAATTATATTTGTGTCTATATCTTTTTTTTTACAATAATATTTTATATGTTTATATTTTCCCTGTCTACTTTTAAATGTTTTATTACAATGTGCACAAATGTGCAAATTTGGGTTTACACAAAGGTTTACTATGGGTTTACATTTATTAACATTATCATACTTTTTAGCTAACTTATCGAAATTATTCATTGTTAATAACTGATATCTTGTTAGCTCTTTTAATTCAATTGTACATAAATTCTTTCTCAGCAAATGTCTTTTGAACATTGTTTTATTTATAGTAGTATACCCGCACCGCTGGCATTGATAATTTACCATTATATATATTAAAATACAATTTTTTAAAATGTTTTTTTGAGTATTTTTTATGTAATTTTAAAGTAATTTTTGAGTAAATTTGTAATATTATAGGGTTTACACTTGTAAGAGAGTGTATATGAAGTTTTTAAAATTGGTTATTTGAAAAAAATAATTATATTAAATTAATTTTATAAATATGTATTTACATTTACATAAATAAATTAGAATTAATATTAATTTATTTATCTTTTAATTAATAATATTTACGTAAACATCAAAAAGAATGCTTAGTAACCATGTGATGTGGAACAGGGAACCCATTAACATTTACAATTAAAATATTTTTAGATAAGTGTAATTTAACTGTTTTTGTGTTTCCTTCTTTAGGATTGATTAATCAATAAAGAGGAACCACCTTACTCGCAATTTAAAAATTATATTTTTGTTCCGACAATGAATCAAACCTAGATGATAAAAGTTATTATATAAAATATACAACATATACTAATAAATTATTAAAATTATTTAAAAAAATATCATGATTAAATTCATATGACAACTTTGTCTGATACTACTAAAGTATGTATATTTTCCTCTATTTTTTCCGGTATTACTATATCATCAGCATCTTATTCAGGTGTTAAAGATTGGAAAACATTAGGACTTGTTGGCGCAAGTGCATTTGTTATAAGTGGAGGATTATACAAATGTGTTCCAAAAATGATTTGTAAATTTAAATCAAACAATTCATATGACGGTGTAAAAAAATTACAATTTAAACTATAGTCACTGTGTTCCAATTCATTTCTGTTGGTCCTTATTTTAGGTATATGTAAGTATTTTTACAATTAGTTTTATATATTGAAATTGAAAAATTTTGCTAAATTCTTCAGTGGTTTAGTTAGTAAATTCATTAAATCCTAATGTATAATTTACTTTCATTTTTGATGTTTTTAAAACGAGTATTAAATTCATCATACTGACAATAATAAAAAAGATATAGGTGATTAATATATGTAATAAATAAAAGTGCTAAATTTAATAGATTTTATGATAAACTACATATATTAAACTAAAATTGGTAGATTTTTTCGTGTAGTTGTAATCTCATCTAAATTTAAGATAGCTTCAATACTCTCTTCATTATCAAGAATAGTTTCTTTTATTATTGTACCCCACGGTGAAATAATATATGACTTACCATAAGATTCATATGAAGAACCAACATTACATACCGAAGAACACGACACAATAAATAGTTGATTATCTAAAGCTCTTACTTGTTGTAAGATTAACCAATGTATTGGTCCGGTGAATCTATTAAAAGACCCTGGATATATAATAATTTTACAATCATTTTCTTGATAATATTTTGCTAGTTTACCAAACCTAATATCATAACATATTCCTAGTCCTACTTTTCCGAATTCAGTTTTAAATATCACGGGTTTATCACCTGAAGTTAAAACATCTGCTTCACAATAGGAATGTTCTTTCATATTTATTCTATAAAGATTAATTTTACGATATTTTCCAATAATATTACCATTATAAAATACTAAACATGTATTAAAATATAAAGTATAATCCATATTCTCAATAAATTCAGATTCTATTATACTTCCTCCTACAATATAAACATTTGGATATTTAAGACTGGAATCTCTTAACATGCATGTAGCAGGTGATTTTTTTGGGTCAAATAGATTATCAATAGGCTCTGCGTTGTCTTCAAATATATTAATATCATAATGACAAACAAAACATTCAGGTAATACAACAAAATTTGGATTTTTTTTACAAACTAAATCAATTTGGTTTCGAGCTCTTTCAATATTTTTCAGTTTATCATCTAATATTTTATACTGACATATAGACATTCTCACTTCATCTTTATTCATTAATATATATATTTTTTAAAAATAAAAGATATATAATTCAATATTTTTATTACTCCCATCAGAAATTGAACACTTTGTCTCACTATTATTAAGCTTGTGTTCTATCAACATATACACGATTCGAATCTTTTAATTAATACAGCTATAGTAAGACCATACTGAATTTGTTTCATAAATAACTATTTAGTGACATAGATCCGTAAATTTAAATATCCTTGTAGATAGACCGATGTGTCATACTCTATAAAATTATTTTTTTTAGTTTATCTAAATCTGCTTTATTAATACAAGTACTACCTAAACATAATTGATCCGCATCAAGAGCACCACTTACTTTTACTCTATTTTCTGAATTATTAATTCTCAATCTTTCAGTTAAACCAAATGCAGATTCATCAGAATAACCAGAACGAACTATAATATCACTTTTATCTTTACTATCTTTATGAATAGCACCTACTATTTTTTTGTCCTTGTTGTAAAAGATCATCCCTTTATTAATTTCATTTTGTTCCGAGTCAGTCTCTGGATAAAATATTAAATTATTTTGAAGACTAAGATTTGAATAAACACCTAATGCTTCATTTGCAAAATCAACATCTAACATTGTTGTTAAACTTTTATCTTTATTTTCTTTACTTAATGTCAATTTATTACCAACATAACTTAAATTTACATGATCTGAATCCTTATCATGAAATCTTAAAGTATTAAATGAAGCGGTTGCGTTATCCATGTGTTCTAATACCTTTTCTTTTTTTGGTATAATTAATTTTTCTTTCTTAGGAATAGAATTAATATATTTTCCATTTATTGTATACATTAAAATACAATAGATTTTTTGCTTTTCATAATATTTTTATTTAATAAATTAAAATCTATAATCTTTATCTACACTACTAGCCCATTCAAATCTTGTTAATAATGAACTGGTAAATAATTTTTCTGATGGTATTTTAAACTTATTAATAAATGCAAAAATAATTCTTGGATCAATATAATTCATTTTAGATGTACCTAATGATACATTTTTCATTTTTAATTTATTGTCTTTTTTTAATCTTGCTAATTTTAATTTACTATCAATTTTAGCTACCGATTCTTTATTTTTTTTTAATAAATATTTCTGCTTCTTCTTTTTTAAATCTTTAATTTTTTTATCTAATTTATCAACTTGGTCATCTAATTGAGTTGATACCGTTTTTTGATGGTTACATAATAATGCAACAGTTGTATTTGCTTGATTGAACATACTAATTAAATAATTAATTCTTTCACTCTCATGAATTGATAAGAGTTTGTCCTCATTTATTTTATCTAATTCTTTTTGAAATACTGTTGATGCATTGTAAGTTCTCCACACTTTAGCAGTTAAATCAGACATAAAATTTTCTAAATATTGATTCATTGACGAAGCACTTATTAAATCAAATAATTGGTCTTTTCTATTTTTATTACTAGTGAAAACAATTAAATTATCAAATACTGGTTTACTAACATTAATTTTCTTACAAAATCTTACTGAATCTTTAGCTAAAAAATCTAATTTAACTACATTAGGTGGAGATAAATTAATATGCTCAACACGCAAAGAGGTTACACCTACGGTATCTGCCTGTTCTTTATTATCTTTTTTACCTCCAACTCTTAAAGCTAAATTATCTATAAAATATAAAGCTGTAGCTAATTGTCTAGATTTATTATTATCACTGTCTAACTGATTTTCATATTGTTCTCTAATTTTATTTGCTTTTCTTTTTAATTTTCTTGCTAAATCAAATTTTGATTCATCAGATTTAGATTTAAATAGTGATTCCATTGAAGTAAAAATATATTTATTCTTACCAGTTATACCATCCTTCCATGTAGCTAACCAAATAACACTGTCATCATGTATAATATTTCCCCATGTTCTATTTCCATTTTTATCAATATTAATTTTTGGTATAGGAGCAGTTTTATCTAGATTAATAGTTATATCTTCTGGTTCAATCCTTTTCTTTATCATTCCTAATTTAGGATGTTCGCCTCTACCTAAAAATATTCCAGGCGGTTCAATTTTATAATTTCCAACCTTTTGTTTACTACCGTCAATAACACAATATTTGTACGGTTCTTCACTTTCACTATTTTTCTTCTTAATTTGTTCTTTCTCTTCTTTTGACATATTTTTCCTCTTTTCGGAATCTTTATCTAAATATTTTTTTATTAAACTAAAATCAAAATCCTCTATCTTAGATTTTTTCATTTTATCTGGTAGAACCTCTTTGAAATCTTTAAAAAAATTTTTATTAAACTTACCTCTTTCTATATATTCTGTTCCAATATATTTAGAGTATAGTGTTGCATATTCTTCTGCTAGAGGTGATAATATAACATCTTCTCCTAAAAATTTTATTGGAATTTTATGGGGTTCATACTCTGGAGGAAATAATGGACCATTATGTCTAAAGACTGTCCATTGAGGTTTTCCAGCACCTAATAATATCCACATATAATATCATACTTTAGAATTAATAAATTACTAAATATATATTTTAAATAAAATAAATTTATAAACCGAATAATTAATCTGCTACAGAATTATGGCGTTCTAATGGTATATGGTTTGTTGAAAATGTATTAGAATTATGAAATGGTAATCTAACTTGTATCATACTATCATAATTATTACATTCATTAATCAATAATGATTTTATAATTTTAAGATTATTTACGTTAGAAAGATGAATTAGTTCTAATTTATCATTAGGATACATTTCCTTATTTTCAAGATTCATCATAAAATATTTAATTACCTTGTCAGAATTTTTTATGATCAAATCTTTTCTTTCTTCACTATTAAGACTTTTTAATAAATTGCAAAAATTATAATTATCTAAAAAATCTTTAATGTATTCAAAACTTATTTGAGTATCCTCTTTTTTTAATAATTCTGATGTACCTATACATTTTCCATCTATATTAAAATTAATATTTGTTAATTCTTTGGAATTTTTTAGAATGACAATAAAATTAAAATTACTTGAACCATTAAATGTATTAAATTGTAGTATACTATTATTTCGACCAATCATGCTATCTGTAGAATTTGATGAAATTAAAACTGATAATATATCTAAATCTCCTGAAAGTTCTATATGACCTTGATGTGATTTATCAGAGCAATTAATTATCTTTCCCATAAGATATTCTACCAAACTAGACAAACAACAACCTTTGCAAACCCAAATTTTTTTAAAATTAAGTTCGAATTCATCATTAACAAATTTAGTAATATTATCGTAAATTTCTTTTGTTATAAATAGATTAACATTTTCACTACTTGTAGTGTTATTATTTTTAAATGTTGACATTTCTTTTTTTAATAAAGTTATTTTCGAATCATCTAATGAAACCATATTTAAAGTTTCATAACTATCTAATACTAAATATATATCCTCATTTTTACTGACATCCGGTAATTTTATTTGAGATAATAACTTGATTTTAGATAATCTATTATTTACACTACCTGGATTATTATTAACCCTGTCTTTCAAATATTTATTAGTTACAGTCGATAAATAATCATAAATTGTTACCGAATAATCACTAATTACTGGTGCGTCAGATAATACATTTTTAAGAATAATATCTGATTGTGAATTAGTTAGAATAATATGCGAATCTGATTTAATATTTCCAGGTATTTGAAATGTATCTAAATCTTCAATATTAACAGACAATTCTCCAAAACATATAGAATTTTCATTATCAACAGGAAAATGCTTTAAATTATTAAGAATAGTATTAACTTTAGACATTAGAATATACTTAATTAACTCATTATATATTTAATCAATTTTTATTTACAAACATTTATTTGGAGTAAGAAATATATTTTTCTCCGAATAACCTTAAAAATTGTATATATAAAATTTATTCACAACTGAAACATTTTGTAGGTCCTTCATTATATGGTGTTTTTGACTGTTTTTCACAAGAAAAGCATTTTCCAGGAAAAGCATAATTAATATATTTAGGTCCAGCATTTCTTAGAACATCCTTTTCACACGAAAAGCATTTGTTTGGTCTACTATATAATCTTGTATATTGTGTACATCTACTCAAATCTTTTTTAGGTTGAGAGTTAGATTCAACATATTGAATCGTTTTATTAGGAGGTACTAGTTGATTTGTAAATAGTTCAGTATCAATATTTTTATAACACTTTTTATGAAAACAATAACAAATAAAAAAAAGTGCTACAAGTCCATACAATAAATAATTCATAATATAATATAATATAGATTTTAAAATGTATTGGAATATTTAGATACAAATTTATTATTAAAACTTTTTTTTAAAGAAAAAGAATTATTCTATAAAGTGATACAGATAGAATATATTGATATAAATTTTACTACTGAAGATTTTGGTAATTTAACATTCAATTTGACTACCCATTGTAATACTTACAATTTTACTAATCCAACTTTTGAATTGGACTAATTGAATTCGTGTACTTATTCCAAATTCTTCTTCTTCAATTAACTTGTGTATTTTTAATATAATTTGTTGTAATGGTAGTTCATGTAAATTGATAATAATACAATCTAAAATTGGATTACTTGGATATTTTAATAAAAAATGGATATCATTATTTTTGAAAATATCTATTGTAATTTTGAATTCTGATTCAACTGATTCTTTTACTAGGTTATAACCAGATATTATTAAAGACATATAATGTAAATTATATTTTATTTTTAACATGTTTCAATATATTAAATCTAATGGAAAATATTCCATATTATTATTATTATTATTAATTTTTAACAGTAAATTAGATATATCATCAAAAATATTTTTTATATATTTTTTTCTATTTTTACTTATTAATTTTTTATTTAATTCATGTTGGAAATCTAAATTATATTTATATGTTGTATCTTGATTGAATTTTACCTTAAGTAATGGATGTAGCAACATTCTATAGTAATCATTTATTAAAAACATTCTTAAAATTATATATTCAAAGACTAGTGCATTTTGATAAAAAATTCTATTATCAGTATTATTAAAAAATGAATCATAATTGTTAAAATTTAAATAATTTAATAATTTAACACCATTAACATAACAATATATTGTTTCAAGATAAAAAAAATACTTGAAAAATTTTATTAAATTCTTAGAACTATTCAATAAATAACATATATGAATTGAATTAAAAATAGCTACAAAATAACTAGAATTGGTATTACAAATAGATTCTATAAATGAAATAACATTATTATTATTTTCTTTGATGTTATTATTTTTAATCCATTCACTTGACCAATTATTTAAATTAGCTTGATTATTATTATTAAAATTAAAACAAAAATCTAATCCTAACATATGTATTAATTCATGAATCAATAATCCAGTTAGTCCACTTTTTCTTGATACAACTAACTCTTTTCTACTTGATATATGAACACCTGATGAATTATTAAAATAACCTTTTAATCCTAACTCTTCGAAACTGGTTGAATTATGTTGATGTTTAGAATCTAAAATTCTAGGAAATTCTATAAGCAATAATCTAATATTATAATTATCATATATATCTAAATTAATACCAAATGTACTAACAAATAAAAATATTATTTTAGCTAAATTTATAAATAGTTCTATCTCTTCTGTTTCTGAATAAAAAAATATATTTATTTTGATATTTTTAATATTTAATTGATAATGATATTTATTTTTTATTTTATTAATTGATTCCTTCATTTCAACAGCAATTTTTTCATCAAAACTAGGGTATTGATGAAGTTCTTTTCTTATTTTGTTATAATCAACTTCTTCTGTTTTAATTTTATTAAAGTAATTTCTTTGAAAAGTTTGGTATATATCAAACATTTTATTTAATAGAGGGATACTTTTTTTAACAATATAATTTAAATTATTAACTTCAATTAAATTAATATTACCAATTATTTCTCTTAATAATTCATAATTTTCTATAGCGACCTTATCTTTTATAATATCAGTCTCTAGTAATTTATCTATGAAATTAACTATTTTATCTTTTTTCATTTATATATAACTATATATATTTTTTAAAATGGATAATATAATTAAGGAATCTACAAATAATTTTAATCTTTATTTGGATAATCCTTTATTATTAGCTTTGGTTAATATTAGAATTTAAGTATACCTAGTGTTTTAAGAGCATTAACAACAAATAATATAGTTAGTATTCACAAACACTGTTAGAACCTCTAGAATCATCATTTGTCCATATGTTTAAAATATTCTAGTTGGATTACGTTCCACGACTTTCTATAACCATATAATCAATGATACCTTCGCAAGTTCCTACTGCGGTAAAGGTAAATGTACTAGTGGTTGAATTGGTTAACCCACCTTGAACACTAAAATTGTAACCTAAAATTACTTTCGGTGCAGTATCATACTCAGCTGCGAAAGTGACTACGATTTTCTCGGTGTTGACCCAACTCCCGCTAAACTCAAGTCTACCTGCAATATCAGTTGATGTAGAATGAATATTACATGAACCGGCATCGCTGGTGACGTCGAGGCTAAGGCCAAGCTCGGGTCCTGTACTAATAATATGAGTACCAGTATTCAAACTCAGGTCGGATACAAAATTAGTAGCAGTTAAATTAGTAGCAGTTAAATCTACGTACGAATTAACAACAGTACCATCCGCACCATCCGCACCCTGAGGACCCGTAGAACCAGTATCACCCTGAGGACCCGTAGAACCAGTATCACCCTGAGGACCCGTAGAACCAGTAGAACCAGTAGCACCCTGAGGACCCTGAGGACCCTGAGGACCCTGAGGACCCGTAGAACCAGTAGAACCAGTAGAACCAGTATCACCCTGAGGACCCTGAGGACCCTGAGAAACATCAACGTTCATCTTTATTTTATTATTACTTGAATACTCAAAAGTAATCCCTTGTCCAGCTTCTAGATTTTTGGATAGATCATAATTGAGAACACCAGTTATAGTTAAATTTTGAGCTGATAAATCGGATACGTTATTAATATCATTATCATTCATATTTAAGAAACTATGAAAATTGACGTCTCCTGAAACATCCATATTGTTTGAAACATCCAAGTTCCCCGATATATCCATATCACCATCGAGTTCAGTCTTATTTATATTTATTACTTTATAATGAATTTCTTGTGTCTCTATTTTAGCAGCTTGTAATGTACCGGTTACAGTCAAATCTTTTTTAACAGTCAAATCTTTTTTAACAGTCAACTCTCCACCAACAAATGTATCTGTTAAAAAAAGATCATTTTCACGCGGCCTCATATATTGATACAAAGCAGAAACCTTATTATGTTTATCATCTAACTTACCAGGCATATATATTATATATATTGTATGATATTATTTTTTTACTAATTAAGAAATAATTTGTCTTACCATTTGGTGCTATTATAATTTAATTCTATATATTTTATTTTAAATAGATGAAACATTATTTTGCACCCGATAATTTTAATAATAAATTTAATTTTGTATTTGTACTTTTAACTTTAAACGATTCTCCTAATTCCAATAAATAATTAGCAGAATAATCCTTGATTATTGTATTTACAACAAAATCAATATTATTAATATTAGACTCTAAATCTTTAAGTATATCCTTATCCGATTTAATACTTCCTTGTAGTTGTAGTTGTTTTTTCATTGCTCCATTTTTAAAATTACAAAATATCAGAATTGATTTTTCATCAATTATATCCTTTAAAAATAGGATTTCATAAAATTTTAAATAATATTTTTCATATATATTTTCTTCGGTTTGATTTGAAGTATTTGATACCAGTAAAATAATGGGTAACAACTGGTCATGTTTGTATAGATACACTTTTAATGACATTATAAATATGTAAGAAAAAAGTTTACTGTTTATAACGTTTAATTATACAATATAAATGTATTGCTATTACAGAAATACCCATATATTTAATTAATATAAATACCCATAATGGTAAGTTGTTGTTTTTATAAACAATATATAAAAATAATGGCAAGAAAATTACATAATGTGCTAAATTTATAATCCCACGATAATCTAATTGGGTTGGTCTCCTAACCACAAATAATATTGATGTCACCAACGTTCCTAAAACAGTATAAGCAACTTGTTTTGATTTTCCTTCGTTGTTACCTATATAATATAAAATAGGTCCTATCATAGCAACATGCAATTGATTAACTTGATTCATACTCATTATATTACTTTATATATAAAATATTTATAATAAATTAAAATAATTTTTCTATCGAGCAAACTTATACTTCACCAAGTTCACTTGCTAGACTCAACCCACTAGTCATACTCGCCAAGGTTGTACCACCAATCACTGGTCCATCTACATCTTCTGCTTCTCCTCCAGAATAACATATATCGGATGTCTTTACTTCAAGTGCAAATCCCTTGCTGGCAATTAGAATCTTACTACCGTTGGTGTAATGAATCCTATGAAACTTAGACCAACCTTCAAATTTGGCCATCACGTCGAAAGCGTAACCCTTCTTGACAAAGGTTATAGTCAAAAGTGGCTTCATACTCCGGAATCCATTTAGATTTACCTTGCATGTACCGTCAAGAGGAGTAGGTGCTCCGAACCCATCACCCCGACCTCCATTTGATGTTAGTCCCTGAAATCCTTTCTTACGCCACTCCAAAGTTGGACCTGAAAAAGTTCGAACACCCGGATTACCTCCAGTTCCTCCAGTATATTCTCCATAGATATCAAGCCTGCCAGATATAGCTTCCGATGGAATGACATAACCAGTTACTCCCCATTCGGAGTTAACAAATCGTGTCTTAATCATTTCTTCAGTCTGAGCGAGAACATTGGTATTCCTGTCAGTCTGCCAAGAACCTGCATTTCGATTTAGAGGTGTAATCATATCGCCTTCCACCACAACAGACTCTTCTAGAATGCTAGTAACATCCGTCATGGAAAGAGTTGAAAGCTTGTGTGGCTCAATAAGATGAAGTAGTTTATTTGAAATAGTCTCACAAACTTCTGGCGAAGTCTTTGTAAAAATCTTGCTAACTACAACTGTTACAACTCGAAGGTTCTTATTGTCACTTTTCAATGATGAGAACTTGGTAATAAAGGCTCGTTTAGAAGCAGTTACAACTGTTTCCAAAGGAACTCCTCCAAGTAGGTCTAGTAGAACCATATAGACAAACACACGCCCAAGTGCATCCGGAGTAACTAAACTCTTTCCACAATCATGAAAAGTTCGTCCAACAGAAATCATAATCTTACAGAGTAGACTCCATTTGTCAATTGGACGTCCCATACTACCCAAAACAACCATAGCTGAAATAGGTCGAAGTATATTATCTGAAGAAGTCTGCTTGAGTAGCAGTTCAAGACAATCTCGTGATTCCTTCCAGAATGGTTTGGCGTCAGGTTTCATCATATAATCAAAGAATTTACTAGACCATCCAACCGTAGATAGAAAGTTTACCTTGTTTTCTTCAGTAGGAGACTCTGCAAAATCCCATGAAGCAGATGCAATACTACTACAAGCCAAATGCATAGCATTTCCTGCTTCTTTGGGATTGCCAGTAAGATAAGAACCAATATTTAGACTTATCCAATAAAGCTTGCGAGAATCATTCATAATTTCCTGAGGAAAATGAAAAACAGCAACATGTCCATAACTAGTCTCTGAACAGCGTCGTTCAGACAACTCCTTAATTACGGATGTTTCCCATGTGGGACCACTCGTATAGTCATCAGTAGCGCGGAAACGTACTTTAATTCCCGAGATTCCGATCTCTAAATCTGTATGGAGAGCGTTCCAAGAGGTACCAACACCAACGGTATTACCGGTGGCTTCTTTTACTTTCATTCGGTTTAGATGAGAAGACATACAAATTTTAGTATTATTAGACTTAAGTTATTATAATTTCAATTTTTTAATTTAAATAGCATAAAATAATTGAAATTATAATAACCTACTAATAAATTTAATTTATAGATGAAACAATATTCAACTAAAGAATTCGTATTTACTGTCGGACCTTCAGGTTCTGGAAAATCTTCTAGTTTTCCAAATGGGTTTGAAGCAGACAAGTACCCCCATTTGTATCATACCAATGGTTCTATTAACAAAAAGCTATTAAAACTGGCACATCATAAATGTTTACAAGACTGTATTGGTAAAATGATACTACAAGATGATATGGTTATTCAAACGAATACCAACCTAAATCCAAAACTGTTAAATGAATATTTCAAAGCATGTCTTAAGTATAAATATAATGTTAGATGTATTTTACCCGCTAATGATTTATTGTGTTATGATGGTGAAGATGTTGACACTCGCAGTAAACAAGTAGAAAGAATCTTATCTGTTCGTTCATCTGGTATACGTATTATACCAGAAGATGTACTCTATCAAATGATTAATACTTTTGATTCAGTTAAGAATTTTTATAAAAAAATGATAAAAGAAACTGACCCACAACTTTGGTTAGATGCTATTGATAATCCATTTTATGATATAAAAACATATTCTGTTTCTATATCAGATGTATCTAATGATAACATTGTAGAAAAAATAAATCAAAATGATGATGTGACATTTTATACTCAATTAAATGATAAACTAAGTATTTATCCTCAAACAGAAGACAAATATCAAGGAACATATTTAATTCAAACTGCTAATAGAAATTTTTCTGTTCTATTTTTAGAATCAGAATTAAATAAAGGATATATTATTCTATGGAATGATGGTATTAGTCAACAACATATCGACTCATTCATATCTAAAATGACTCGTTTGTTGTCTACATGTTAATCTATCAAGTTCTGATTCCAATCCGACAAACAGTCCCTGTTGGCCGAATATTAGAATAGATACATTATTTTATGGTACAAGTAAAGACTCCGTATATGTAGTAATTGGAATATATCTCAACTTTTAAAACACATTATTTTATATCATTAAATTGAAACTGTAATATTATGTCTACTATTCCTTTATATTATCCTATCTATATTACTTGCGACTTCATTTTATAAGTTTTTTGAAAGGAAAGAAGTACATTAGGTAATGTCTGAAAAATCACCAAACTCTTATTACACAGAAAAATATGGCAAGATAATATTATAATTTAAGATTACAATTTCCTCAAAAGTATGAAGCTAATATATATTTAAAATAAAAGAACTTCTACAATATAATCATAAATATTGATATTTTTTATGTTTATATTAAATATTAACTTGTATGTCATGTCTAATATGTTTAGAAGATACAAATAATAAGATAGTTACAAATTGTAAATGTAAATTCGCTTGTCATGATACATGTTTTGAAAGTTTTTTAAAAAAAAGTAACTTTTCTTGTCCAATATGTCGAATTAAAAGAAACACTATTTATAATAATGATAATGATTTAATACATATAATTTTTAAGCTACCGATACTAATTGCATTACCATTATGGGTTGTCATATCAATATTACTTACCGTTTTTGTCTTTCCCTTTCTAGCTATCAGAGAATTTTATGGAAATTTACATGTCACAATAACATATGTTATAGTAACTTATTTTTGTAGATATATATCAATATTATATCCAATGATACTAATACACTTTTTTGTTATTACTACTTATTTTTTAGATATTAGAATAATTTAATATACTTATTTTATTTACCGAATATTATAATCTATGTATAAAATAATTAGTTTTTAAATTAAAAAACTTGTGAAAAAGGATCAAAAGAATCTGATTGTTCTACCATAATACCCTTCTTAGTGGACCATTCAGTTTTATCTAAATGCTTCATAATTAGGTCAATTCCTTTTTCTTCCTCCTTGCAACTATGTATTTTTTGTTGTCCTTTACCGCATGCAGAACAAGATAAAAATAACTTTTTATTTTTCTTTTTACCTTCTATACTTGGTAAAAGTTCTGGTATGTTACAATTAAGACACATTACAAATGAATTAATATATTGATACAAAACTTCAATTAACCTATCATTAGTGTGATGTCCTGTTATACTCCATTTACTTTCAGTCGTATTTGACCCCAAAACACTTCCCATATACTTAAAAACAATACTTGCTGGATGATTGAAAGATTCTGTTACATCATAAAGATTTTCAAGCAAAGTAAAACATCCATTTCCTCTTCCAGCTTGTAATGATATTAGCATTGGCATTTTATACCTATAAAAAGGATCATTATTATCACCATTAATATTTAGTGTTGACATTATAATAATATGGTTAGATCATATTATTGTAATTTTCAATTTTTTTATCTGAGTAATATTATAAATGAAAAAAAATTATTTAATAATAGTTATTTGTATCTTATTATATATATTTTCTACTTGTAGACAATCTGATAAATTTAATAATCTAAATATTAAATTTGAAAAATCTATTTTCCAAATACATGCTCATAATATTAAATTCGATTGGATTGAACCTTATAAAAATGTTAAATCAGATGAAAGTATTGGAACAGGGTTTCTTATAGATAAAAATGGTTGTATATTAACATGTAGTCATGTTATTAGCAATAGTATAAAAGTTTTTGTTTCTTTGCCAGCAATTGGTAAAAAAACATTCGAGGTTGATATTGTAAACTTTTGTCCTTCTGTTGATATTGCTTTGTTAAAAATTAGAGATATAAATATATTTAAAAAGATTCTTAAAGATAAGTTAGAACCAATAAAGTTAGGTAACTCGGATAAAATTAAACCTGGAGAAAAATCATTAGCTTTAGGTTATCCTCTTGGTGAAGATAAACTCAAGAGAACATCGGGTATAATAAGTGGTATTCAAAGTGGTCATATTCAAACTGATACACCAATCAATCCGGGTAATTCTGGAGGACCATTAATTAATACTAAAGGAGAAGTTGTTGGTATTAATTTCGCTCTAAATACGCGAGGTATAAATGTTGGTTATGCTATTCCAATTAATAAATATTATTTAATAGAAAAATTATTAAATACATCTCTAAAATATGGTATAATACATACTCCAACTGTTGGAATACAAGTTAATAATACTAATAAAGATATGATAGAATTTATTTCCAAAAATAAAATTAATAGTAATAATGGATATTACATTTCAAATGTTTTTAAGAATGGTAGTTTTTATCAAGCAGGTGTTAAAAGTGGTGATATATTAATTTCATTTAACAATAATAAATTAGATAATTTTGGTGAATCGAAAGTTAAATGGAGTTACGAAAAGGTTAATTTAATAGAAATAATACACCGTTCTAGAATTAATGATACAATTCCTATTGAATATTTTAGTAATAAATTACAAAAAATAATTAAAACAAATATTAAATTAAAAGATTCTACCTTTTATAAAATAAGACACTATTATCCTCCATTCGAAAAAGTTAATTATATTGTTTATTGTGGTATTATACTGATGAATTTAACAAGTAATCATTTAAAAATACTGCCAAAATTAGACTCTTATAAGGAAAATAAAAATAAAATAGAAGCAGAATTAGTTTTAACCAAGGTATTACCTGGTTCATTTATTAAAAGAAACAACATTTTTAATAATGGTGATATTATTAAAAAGATTAATAATATAGATGTTAATAACGTTATATCAGCAATTCAAGCTTTCAAAAAACCATTAGTTTCTCAAGGAAATAAATATATTAAAATAGAAAATTCTAATAAAAATGTATTTATTTTAAATTTAAAAAGTGTTATGGAAGAAGAGAAATTTCTTTCACAAAGTCATAATTATAAAATATCTATAAATTAGGTTTATTAACTTGTTTATTAACTATATCGTCCAATCCATAAATTAATTCTTCTTTTAATTTTAGGTTTAATTCCATTATTTTTTTAGCTGAATTATATGCTGACCTCCCAAGTCTATCTGGAAATTCATGTATCATTTTATATCCAGTTAAACTTTCACAATCATCTTTGTTTGTTTCTTTTAAATAAGTCATTAATCCTTTATTTGATAATAACAGGCCATTGTCTTTACCACTATAATAATTGTTAGTTTTTATATTGTCCGTAGATTCCTCATCGGAATCTGAATCGAACTCAAAATCTATATCGTTAACATCTGTAGTATTAAATTCATTAACAATTTCCATAAATTTATTTTTTACTGATTCTTTATTTTTTATCTTAAATAACTTTTCAATATTATTTATTTCAAGAACACACTTATTTTCATTTTTATAAGAATCAAAAATTAATTTGCTCAATTTCTTATTATTTAAATCTTGGTTTAGGATATTAACAATGTATTTTTCTTCATTGTCTATATCATTAAAATCTTTTATTTTTTTATATAAATGATTAACTATTTTCTTTTGATATTCTTTGTCATTCCATAATTTATCCCAAACAAAAACAAAATGACAAATCTTATCTTTATGTTCTCCAAATAAAATATCTACGATTCTAACTGTTTGATACTGGTTTTGATTACTTAATTCATCAATATGATGATCTTCTAAGAATTCAACAACAACAAAACGTTCCATGTTTTCATCTCCAATATCAAACATAAAATCAATTCTTCGATGCGTTTTACTACCGTTCCAATTTTTTGACCATTCTTCTACTTTTAAATTATTAATATAACCATCTTCATCGAAATAATTATTAATAATTTTTTTTTTCTTATTTTTCAAAGATTCTACCAGTTGATAACCAAACCAATTTTGTTTACTAATTTTTATTTTTTCATTATTGGAATTCTCTAGATAACAATTATTTTTTCTTCTAATAATTTCACAAATATTGTTTTTAACTAAGTAATTAATTAAATTTGGGTGGAGAATCTCTATTGATGAATTAAATGTTGTCTTTTTTTCAGATAAATAAGAAAAAAATTTATGTAATTTTGTAATATCATCAACAACTAAATTTGAGATGCTTGTCGGAAGAGTGAGTGCCTTCTTACAAGCATATTGATTCAATCGTAATATTTCTTTTTGTAAAAGCATTATATTAAACATAAATTAATTATATTATTTAGTTTCATTTTTTTATACTTTTCTTAAAATATTAGTGATGGTATTAACTGCGAAAGCACTATTAGTTATATTTTTATTATATGCGTAAGCAATCTTTTTAATATGACTGTTATCTATACTATTATATTTTTTAAGATATTTATTATTTAAAAAAACTTTTGAATTTCCTAATTGACCTATGTTTTCAAATTTTACTTTATTATTTTCATTAATCTTCACTCTGATATCTTCAATTACTGCAACAATTGGTCCTCCTACAAAAGATATACCTTTTGAATCTTTTTCTTCCTGTTTTTCTTCTTTAGTTACTTTACGTATAGTTATACGATATATAGTTTTATCATTAAAGGAACTAATATTTTTAGATTTTTTAAATATTGTGTGTATTGCATCTTTTTTAACTTCACTTTTTGATCTACCAGAAGATAGTATGGAAACTTTACTACCGATTACTATTAAATAAAAATATTTATCTTGATTCAAAATTGAGTTACCATTTTCTTTAATTAATTGTTTCTCTGACATTATATTTAATCGAGATATTATCTATATCACATTATTTTTTTTAAAAATTTTTATGAGCGTCATACTCATGGTATTCCATTAGTTCAATTGATTTAGTATTATCAAGTTTCTTATTTTTATTGTATATTAACTTCAACTACTAATAAACCTACCTAACCAAATGATTGTTTTTAACATGTACCGTTGTTTTTAACATGGACCGTTATTATTATATTTTTTTACAGGTTATAAAAAATTTCTACTGAAAAAAATATATAAAAATATATAAAAAATTCTAAACTATTATATAATGACACAACGCGCAGACATGCCTGACGTATTTTCTTCTTGGGTTGATAAACTTGTAAGCTATCCGCTAATTCCTTCTGTATTTCCTTCTTGGCTTGATAAATCTTTAAGCTATCCAATAATTTTCTCTTTATTAGTTTTATTCCAAGGATGTTTTGGAGGTATGGGTGTAATACAGACACCGCGAATGATATCTAATTCTATCAATTCTCCCATAACTAGATTTATATTTTTGTTATGTATTGCATATACTGCAACAAATGATTTTGAGACCGCAATTGTATCTGTAATTATCTTTTTAATATTTTTACAAGTCATAAGAACACGAGAAGAAAGAAAGAAATTAAAATCTTACTTTTAAATAATATTCCCTCTTAATAAAAATTTTAATCTTAGAATTTTTAATATGAGTATTTTAAAAATATTAACAAATGCTTTTTGAAATACAAAGAATATTTATCGTTCAATAATTAGCGATAAAAATATTAAAAATAATTAGACTTCCTATTACTTTTCCTTCTTAGATTCCAAATAAAGAGATTTTTTTGACAGCAATAGTAAATATATTCCAGATGATGAAGAACCTGATAATGGAAAATAAAAACTACTTTTAATAGGAAAATTAATTTAATACATAATATTACCGAGTCTATTATTATTGATTTAATTGGAACCAACCAAATGACATATCAGAAGCTGTAGTAGTAACATTCTATTAACTTGTAATATATATAATGTTTAAAAAAAGTAATAGAAACAGGATTAAAAACTAGTTCACCAAATGAATACTATCTAATATGTCAAAAATGTAACAAAACAAATTATAGATAAAAATGTTTTAAATACAACCGTAACTCAAATAAAAACGGATTGCTTGATACAATAATATATCTAATTTATGATACATATTATTGTCTAATTAATATTTCCGCAATTTTAGTATATTCTATTAGTTATAGCTACTTGAGTAGAATTTTACATACACTTAATTCCAATGGTATTTTTAACTATTAATAATAGTTATTAGTCTACAATTAAATTCTAAAAAAATTAAAATATTAAACTACTATATCGTGTACATATAATTTTAGAGTATTAGAATGTCACTTTGATAAAGACCCCCTATTAATAGTAAGCTACCTATAACCTATGTATTATAGTGGTGTTATTTAGTACTCGTTCAATATACATATTATATTAAATATAATATTATTTTGAATAGAGACTAGTGTTTCAAGGACATGTTGGTACATATGACTTTTTAGTAGATTATTAATATGTATTTCAACCATTCTCTTGGGTAAGTTATAATATAGAATCTACATATTTTTAGTATATTCAAGTCTACTGTTTGTAACTACTTGATAGGTTTTATACATCCAATTAGTTTCTCCAAGTATTACAATCCCTATTATTTTATCATTAGAATGAGAAGTTATTAAAAAAATTGAATAATAAAACTCTTGTAGTTTCTTAAGAATTAAACTATTAGAATATGCGTTAAAAATTAAAGTTGCCAGAGTAGGATGTCACTAGCACGGATACGCTGGTACATGTTTTAATGCAAGTTGGTACATTTGACTTTCTAGTAGATTGTGAACTTCGGAACGCAATTGCTTTTTATTTACATGTATTTCAATTATTCTCAGGTGGATGATTTGTGATTTGTGAGAGGTGGCATCAAAAAACTATTTAATATTAATATTTATTAATATTAAATAGTCTTTTTTAATTATAGTTGTTTATATTTATCATAAAACATTTGATTTACACCATCTTTAGTATTTTTTAAGGATTCTCATCTTCATTTTATCATTTATTTCCCTCTATTTTCATTCTTACAAGTAATAGATAAACTTTTTGCATTATCACTATTTCTTTATCTTCCATAAATTTAATAGCATATCGAACATTATATAGAAAATAAAAAAGGCACTTTTCATATCTATTTTTTTAGCATAAATTAACATTTCATCAGGTTCATTGGTCAAATGTTGTTTCTTTACGAGTATATTCTCCAGGATGTTTGGGAAAATATCATAAATTTCATTATAAATACTAATTAAAACTAAACTCATCAAGTACATATGATAAATTATTTTTATATAAATATAATTATATGGTAGAAAATGACATACATTTACCTCCGGTCTTAATAAGACATTACGCTGAACCATCATATCTTGAAAAAGCTATATACAATTATATTAGATATATTGATGATATTAAATTAAGAAATTATAATGAAATACAAATCAAAACTGTTTGTAAATATGCTGTTAATATTATGAAAAATTGGTATTTACCTAATAATATCAATGTTTGGAATGATCACATTAATAAATGGTTAGAAAAACAACCAATAAATAAGATATATCATGAAATAATTTTTAAAATAGTAAATAATATTCCTCCGCTACCCGAAGAACCAAAACTACTCATGCAGAATCTAGAATAGTTAGACATTGGTTCTGATATGTATTTTACTATTATTTTTATCTAAATTTTTAAAAAAAAATATCTAAATTTTTTAGATTGGTTTAAATAAATATTTTTTTTTCTATTTCTAAAATACTCATTGTATTAACTTACTATTTTTATTTTTTCTAATAATATAATAATGAGATATACAAAAGACATATTAGAAATAATGGATAAAATAAGATTAAATAGTAGTTCAATGAGCAAGCAACATAAAAACAATTATTTTTATTATAAATGGATTTCTACATTATTTAGGGTTCCTACTATTATCATAAGTTCTATTAGTGGAGTGTTTTCAGTTGGAACTCAGCATTATATGAATCAAAATACAATCAGTGGAATAGTATGTCTATTATCATTGTCGATTAGTATTATCAATTCAATTGAATTATTTTTACATATATCAGATAATGTAGAAATCGAATTAGAAATGAGTAAAAAATATTATGTCCTATCATGTGATTTATATAAACTATTAGTGCTAGAAGATGTTAATCGACCAGAAGACCCAAAAGAACAATTAAAAAAATATTATTCCGAATATATTGATTTATATAATGAATCGTTATTAATGAAAAATACTAAATTTGATAAATTAATAAATTAAAAAATACATACTAATACGAATTCAAATGAAATAGAAATAAATACTAACTCAAATGAAATAGAAAAATATACTAAATCAAATGCAATAGAAAAATTTACTAATTCAAATGAAATAGAAAAATATACTAAATCAAATGCAATAGAAAAATTTACTAAATCAAATAAAATAGAAAAAGATACTAAATCAAATAAAATAGAAAAAAATACTAAATCAAATAAAATAGAAATAGAATCAGATACTAATTCAAATGAAATAGAATCAGATACTAATTCAAATGAAATAGAATCAGATACTAATTCAAATGAAATAGAATCAGATATTGTAATAGATCATGAATTAGAAAGAATTATTTAAAAAGTGGCAAAAATACGATACATTCCATATACTTGTTCTTTCTTCTCATGAATCAATTGAACCTCCAAATAAAGTAACTAACTTGTATGACTCGTTGTTTTTAGAATCATTGGTTCTTTCGAGTCATTATTATTTTTAACACACTCAAGTTATAGTTAATAAAAAACTTTTAAATATACTTAGAAATGTAGCAATTCTGCTTGATAAAATAAAAATTAATTATGTTATCGCGTATGGAAATTTACTTGAATTTACAAGAAATAATTATATTAGAATAGATAAACACTAATGGATTAATTATTGTAAAAGTCTTAATATTATAGAAGATGAAGAGTTTCATATAAATTTTGATAGACTTTGATATATATTATAATAACATTAGATGTGTTAAATATATTGGTTCACATGTATATGTTCCATCTAAAAATTATTACAGTTTATATATTCTAAAATAAAGTTACTTTATACATCTTGATTTTCTGCTTTTTGTTTTTTATGATATTGTTCTTCACATGGGTTACCAACTATTTTTCTACAAACAGGACAAGTATCATTGTGCTTCTCTAACCATGGTATAATACACTCTTTACAAAAAGAATGACAATCAAGCATTACAACTTCTCGTTCATCTTCTACAAACTCATTCATACAAACAGCGCATTTATCATCTTTCAAACTTTTAAATTCTTCACATCCTTTTGTTAATTTTATCGTTTTAAGACTTGAAATTACTTTTTTAGATGCTGGATGATTGTAAACGGGAGTATCCCAAGATTGATTTAAATAACTGTGAAATTCTTCAGATACCATTAGATTTTTTAATTCTTTATTTAATTTATCATCCTCAATTTTTGTAGATGTTTGATGTAAAGTATTCCAAATAATTCTAAAATTTGGTCCATTCCTATTGTCCATTATTTCTTCTATTTCATCTAGTGAAGTATCTTCTAATAATTTTTCTCGATTACAATATGCGTCTTTTATGTATTTTTCCATATTTTTAATTATTATTGGAATAAAATTATTTTCTAAATGAGTCATAATCTCTTTAACAATTTCACTATATTTATCTTCAGTAATTTTTAATTCATTTATATCCTCTTGATGAATTAACCTAATAATATCTAAGATTGAATCTTTGATGCTAATTATTTTTATTGAAGTTAAATATGCATTCGAGTCACAAAATTCACAATAATGTGGTTTATTGCGTCCTCTACCGTATAAAAGTTGACATGTTAGTTCCTGTATATTAGATGGTTTTTGATATCTAATAGTTGTAGAAACAACAAGTAACTGTAAAAATGAATTAACAATATTCTGACTATTAATATAGTCTGAATTTGAAATTCCCATATCTTTATCTGAAAAATAATAACTAATTGATACTTCCATATTATTGTTAGTTGTTTTTAAATATTCTTGTGCTTCGGAACGGGTAGAACCAGTAATTTGTATAAATTCATCTTCTAATGGACTTGGTTCTTCTGCTGATTCTTCTGGTCTTAAAGTTGAGTCACAAATATCACAATTTGTATTGGTACTATTATTTAATAGCGTACATGTTGGACAAGTAGTGTATTCCATTAATAATCTAATTTTAATATAAAGAAAGAAATAGCTTCAATTTTTTCAAAGTACTACATAATTAAAGTATAATACTGCTAGTAAAATGTTTAGAACAATTACACTAGATAATCCTTTACCAACTTGTACAAAATTATTTATATTAATATTAGTATCATTTCTAATAATCTGAAGTTCTTCTCTAATTAATTGGATATCTTTCCAAATAGCAATATTCTGGTCTGAAGTACTTCTATCTTCAAAAATAAGCTGATCCATCTTTTTATCTGAATTTTCAAGATAAGATGATGCAATCATATTAACAAAATTGGTAGACTTGACAAATTCTCTCTTATCATGTCTATCTTTTAGTTCAAACTTTAACCATAATTCATCAAAATCAACATGTATTACTTCTAGATGATGTCTAAAATTAATATATATATTCCCTTTTTGAACAGGGATACCACTTGAAATGTTATTTGCTTCTAACATAATGTTATTATCATAATTATAAAATTTACCGGACCCGTCAAACATATTATCTTCAAATTCGCCTACATATTGAGGTCTATTATAATAAGAATCATAATAAATAGTTCCGTCTCCATGATATTTTTGTTCATCTTCATCCGTTAGTATATCACCTACATATTTTACTTGACCAGAATTATAATATTCTGTTTCTTTTTTCGAATTAAGAAGTTTTTTAAATTCTGTTTTAAATGTTGTATATGCACTTGAACTACTTGAATCAAATATAATTTCTGACGTATAATCTAAACTTCGTGAATAACCATCCTTGTAAGTCATCGAACAAATATTCCTATCATCATTAAATTCAACTTTAGCAAAGTTACTTGTAATAAATTTAAATAGAAGTGATATATTATCTTTATTTGTTGATTCTTTACATGTTCTCACTGAAATTGTTGGAACACGTAAAGTATCATTAAGAGGAGTCAATTTAACAAACCCATCTACTGGGTCTGATGTACCTAAATAATTTTCGATATTTCTGGAAAATTTAACTATATATTCTGTCGACATTAATAATAAGACATATAATTTATATGTTTCTTTATTCAATTTTTTAAAATAAGTTAATAATTAATTCTAATACTTGATTCTAGAAGGGTTTGCAGTAAGTATTCTAATCCTATCAAACAACCTCTTTTTTCTTCTATATTTGTAGTATTACTCCAAAATGAACTTGTAAATTCAATATGTGTATCTTCTTTGATAGATATTAAAAAATTCTTTACTTGTTTGCAACCATAAGTAGTTTGAAGATTACAATCCCTAATCTTTACACTTTCATTTTGTTGAAGACTTTTAAACTTATCAGATTTATTTCCAATAACCGCAACAGGAATTCTAGGTGAAACTCTTTTAATCTGTTCTAACCATTTCATCACATTTTCTTTTGTTTTTGGTTCAGTAACATCATATAGTAATAATACACCATCAGCCCCTTTAAGATAAGCATCTCGTAATTTTCCGCCACGATTTTCTTGACCCGCAGTGTCCCACAAATCCACAATGACATCTCCATTAGATGTTTTAATTTGAAGACGATTAAAATCAAAATTATCTGTTGCCTTATAATTTTTTGAAAATGTATATTCGTCCTTATTTAGATTGGTCAATTTGTGAAATAGTGTTGATTTACCAATACATCCATCTCCTAGTAATACAATCTTCTGTGGTTCGTATTTATTCTCAGAAACGGTTTCTAGATATGTTCTTTTCATTATTAATAAAGATATCTGAATTATAAAATTATTAAATCAATTTTTTATAGTAACGGTTAAATAGGCATTTTCTTAATTTCACATGTTTTAATATTAAGAAATATTTTATAGATAATATTAAGTTATGAAAGAAGATTACTCTGATAGAAGTATTTATAAAAGTTTACAATTGAAAAATGATTGTATTGTATTAAATAATAAAACAATAATTAAAAAAAATATTTATCTACAAAGTAATATTATTACCGCAAGTAATAAAACTATTGACCCTGAAAACTTGAATTTAATTCAAAGAGTTAACAATGATAGTATTGTAAATAATAAAGTTGTTATTTATGGGAAAGATGGGGGTATAAAAACAGAAAATTTAACCCTTAGTAATATAACATTTGGAAGTAATACCTTAAAATTACCCAATAGAAAAGGGTCAACTAATGAATTTTTATCAATTGGAGAAGATGGACATATGGTTTGGACACAATCTAGTAAAGCAGGTATTAATTCACTAAATAGTTTAATTGATGTTACTGTAAGTGATAATAAAATAATACTTGGTGATGATGGAACTAATTTTTGGCTACCAAAAAAAAGTAACGTAGTTGATTTAGGAACGGTTAATCATACTTTTAAAGATATATATTGCAGAAGAATAATAACCAATAATAATGATGTAACAAGTATGATTGGTAGATGTTCAATTGGATATTGTGGTAAACATAATTATGCAAGTTTTAGTCATTCAAATAGCAATAATATTAATAATATTGCTATAGGTCAAGACACTAATGGTAAAACAACTTTAAATTGTTCTAAAAACCAAAGTATGAATTTTACTGTAGATGGTAATAATAAAATGATAATTCATGATTCTGGTCAAATAAGTATTGGTACTAATTTATCAAATGCAAAAGTTACTATAGATGGTACTATTAATCAAAGATATAAACATTATACAAAATGTATTAATCAGCTGGAATATAGTTTATTTGTAGAATCTGGAGTTCTATTAAATGATTCTATTTATAAATCTTGTGATAAAAGAGATGGTAAAGATATTGTAGAATATACAAAAAATGAAGCATTACATGAATTACAAAATATTAATTTTATAAAATATAATAGTTATGATAAAGATATCCATTACTCTTTTAACTTTGATAATAAATCAAATAAAATAAAACAGTTTATACCAAATATTTATGAAATGTGTAAATTTATAAAAAATGGTAACAATTATATTATTATACTAAATGAAAAAGACACAGACTCCTTTTTAATGAACACTATCGATCAATTTGGAAATCAAAGATGTAAATTAAAATTAAAAAAAATTAATGGTGATAGTTTAATAGTGAATGTTGTAGAAATTATTGATTCTAAAAAAATTAGAATAGATACAGACTTGTTATATCATGTTAGTTTTATTTATGATGACTCTAATAAAATCATAAAAGATACTACAACTATCTGGAACAATAATATATTCGTTTATGGTCAAGAAGTTGATGATTATAATGTATATAATCAAACTAATTTGTCTACATTAACAACTATTGCAGTGAAAGAGTTAGATGCCAATTTACAAGAAACTAATAATGAAATTCAAAAATTAACACAAGATAATATTTCCTTAAATTCGAGACTCAATAAACTAGAACAAATTTTAAGAGGTAGAGACCGAATATTAAATAAAACTTAGATACCTACATTAGCTTGACAAGTAGTATAGTTACACAATTGATGTAGAAATTTAGTACAGATTAGTCAACATTAAAAATATATTAGTTGGATATAATATTAATCCAATTTCCTTCTTCATATTTAACTGAATTAATATTAAAATTAGGTTCCAATACTTTAATCTCTTTTTCTAACTCCCCCTTTGGATAAATATGATAATATCTTTCTAATACTGTACCATCTTTATTTTTCCAGGGAACAGATTCATCTCTTTTTAAAAATTTTCTTCTAGAATTAATAGGTTGTTCCATGGCCCAAACTTGAATAAATATTTGACCACCTGGTCTCAAAAGACGATACATTTCATTTAGTGCTTTCTTTCTGTCTTTATTATTATCCAAATGATGATAAACTGCAATACAAATTATATTATCAAAACTGTTATCAGGATATGGAATGTCTGTCATATTACAATTAACTATATTTCCTCCTTTAGATTTAACAATATCACATAATTCTTTAGAAAGTTCAACACCTGATATATTTAAATCATCGCGATAAAATAGATTCCTTCCATTACCACATCCAATATCTAAAACCGATGATTTTGATGGTAATTTATCCAAGAATTCTGCAGTGGCAGGCCATGGAAAAACTCGCGTACGTGAAAAATTTTTAGCATTATCATGATAAAATTTACTAACTGAATTATTTCTAGTTGCCATTAATAATAAATATTTGTATATACCATTATTAATTCAATATTTTCTAAGACAATTAAATGTTAAGATATATTAAATTTAATTATATATACATATTCCTTTTTATTTTAATAATTTACCTAATATTTTGTATTAGTAATAAAGAAACTTTTACAAATGGTGATAAAAAAGTTGTTCTAATAACAGGAGCAACATCAGGAATTGGAAAATCATTAATTAATTTATTCAAATCATCCAAATATAAGATTGTTATACATGGTAGAGATTGTAATAAACTTAAAAATATTGTAAATGATATTAATAAAAAGATTGATATAGAAACTATATGTTTAGACTTATCTAAGAAAAAAAATATTTATATTTTAATACAAGAAATGATAGTTAGACATAAGAAAGTTGATATTCTAATTAATAATTTTTACGATAGTAGTAATCCAAATGATATAGAATACCAAATTTCTACTAACCTTACAAACACTTTGTTATTAACAAATAAATTATGTGAAATAATGTCAGATGAAGGGAAAATTATTAATATTAGCAGTGGTTTATCAGATTCTATAGAAACAAATGGTGATTTTATAGATATGTATTCGATTATTAAATCATCAATAGAAAAATTTACTAAAATTATGGCAACTAAATTATATAATGGAAATGTGGGTATAACGTGTTTAAAAATTAATGATTCTTATAAAAGTAAATTAACTGATACATTTTTAAATAAAAAAATATTATTAAAAAATCCTAGAGAATTACACACTTGTTTTAAATATTTGCTTGATATTAATTGGAAAGAAATTACAGGAAAAATTATAACTTCGTCTTCTATAATTGATGGGTCAGTTTCTAAACTTTTTGATTCTGGATATTCGTATAATGAGGATACTATATATTCTACTATTAATGAAAGTCAGACTAAAAACAAAATATTGGGTGAAAATTTAATAAAAATGTCAGATAATATCAACCCTTTAATTAGAAGTAAGAACTGGAATTTTACTAAATATGCAACTAATAAAGGAAAATTAAAAAAAATATTAGCTAAAAAATATAAGGTTGACACTGAAAATATTTGTTTTCATAATGGAACAGTTAATTTTCTTGATAAAATGATAAAATTATTAGTTGATAAAAATCATGAAATTATTACTCCAGAGAATTCTTGGGGAACAATTGATGTTTTAGCTGGTAATCAAAATAAAAATATAATTAGAACTCACTATAAAATAAAAAATAATTTTATTGATCCAAATTTTGATAGTATTGTCGAATCAATTAATTCAAATACTAGATTAATTTACTTAATATCACCAATTAATAAAAAAGAATTTGATATGTTTTTATCTAAAATTCCAAAAAATTTACCAATTATAATTGATTTTTGTTATAACGAATTTTATCCCGAAAAATTAAATCCTTCAATATCAGATGAAACTATTATCAATATGGGTGATTATTTATCAAAAAACATTATTTCAGTAAATACATTTTCTAAATTTTATTCAATTCCAGGTTTAAATTTAAGTTATTCAGTTACTAATGAAAAAATATCACAAATGATAGAACAACATTTTCACTATCCTATTTCAAACTTAACAGAAGAAATAGCAATAACCGCTTTAGAAGATAAAAATCGAAATAACGAAGCTATAAACTATTATAATAATGAAAGAAATAGAATATCTAAACTTTTCAAATCAAAGAAAATAAAATTCTTTTTTACTTATCAAAATGCTACTTATATTAAGACCAAATTTAAGTTAGAGGAAATAAGAAGTATTTTCAAAAAAAATAATATAAATCTTGAAATTATACTCGATGGTGAATTTATTCAAATACCAATATTAAATGAAATATTTAATGATAATATATTTTCTCTAATTAATTAAATCTATTATAAATATATTATGGATTTAAATAATTTCAAAAGAAGTTTACTTCATATCTATAGTAAATTTCCGGAATTTAAAAAAAGTATTAACAATGTATCGAAGGAATATTTATTATTTTTATATTTTCACTTAACAGATGGAATAAAAATAATTATAACAGATAACCCAACAATTAATAAAGATATATTGCATATTAAAAATATTACTTGTGATAAACAATATTGTAAAGTTTTAATAATGATGAAATTAAAATATTAGAAAAAAATATAACTTTTAATGTTATATTTTATCAAGAAAAATATTCAGAAAAACCAACTGATGAATATTTTAAACATAAAAATAGAAGAGACTTTTTAATTCCATGTTTTCTTCATGATAAAACAATTTCATTTATCAATAACATGAACTATAATATTAATTCAAGTTATAATGAAAAATTTAAAAACTTTCATATACTACTTGGAGTATTAAGAAATAATATCAAAACTAAAGATAAGTTAGGAGTAATGATTTGTTCTTCTTTTACTTTAAATACACATAACGTAAGAAGAAATAAAGACATTGATTTAGTTATATTACATCCATATTATAAGTCAAATAAAATAAAAAACAACCTAAAATACAACATAGCTAAGAAATATAAATTTATAGATCCTCATATACATGGTATATTAGAATGGAAGGGAATAACTAAGTATAATATGTATAATATTAATAAGATGAAGGATATCAAAATAAATAATTTTTAATCCTAACCACCATTATTATTTTTTTGGAATAAAAGTAATAGATATTGCTTTGGATTTAAAATATAGATCAATTCACGCGTATCCAAAAAATATAGCTGATTTAATCCTCGTTAAATCGACACTTAATATTGAAATACCAAAAATTAAACCATTAGAAGATAAAATAATTATCGAAAAAAATGAATATACTAAATATGGATTTATTAATGTTATATTAAATTATTTAAAAAAGTTTAATTATAGAACTGATTATAATTCACTTGTAGAAGAAATATCTGAAATTACTCAACCGTAAGTTCTACATCAGAATTATTTACTTTTATATTATGTTCAAAAAATTTACTGTTTATTCCAAAAAATAATTTTAATAATTGTTCTTTAACTATACCAGGAGATGTTAGAACAATGTCTCCACTATCATCTTTTATCAGTTTTGGTAAAAGATTAATTTCAACATTTGCATTATTTTCTTTAATATCATCATTAGACCAATTATTTTCAAATGATTTTTCAGTATTTAAATTAACTACTTTGTTAGCTACTTTTTCTCCTAGTTTTTCCAAATATTGTGCATCTTCTAATAAATATATTGCCGAATTATCATTTATTTCATCAATAGTTAGATATCTAATATTATATTCTACATTATTAACCTTTATTTTTTCTCCTGCCATATCAACTGGAATATCCCAAATATATGTTTCAGGAATATATATATTATATTTATATAATTCTTCATTCGTTGATTTATCTGTATAAAAATTGTTATCAGTATTCGAACTTATTGTTGGTAAAAATAACTCATTTATTTGTTTTAATGGTTCATTTAATAATGTTTTAAAAACAATACTATATTTATGTTCACCATCTTTTATTTTTTTATAATTTTCTTCACCTATATCTTGTATCATTACTTTTTCTCTAATACTTTTATAATAACTATCAACAATATTAGTATAATTCTTTTGTTCCATTAAATTTGAAAGTTCTGGAGCTAAATGTAATAAATGTGTATTTTTAGTTTTAAAATAACTTAGTTCAATATGTAATAGAGGTTGTATTAAATGATAAATATCCTCTTCCTCTTTTGTTGGTTCAATATTAAAATGAAAATCATTATTAGTGTACTCTACTTTTCCTTTATATATAAGTTGTTGAACTTGTTCTAATGTTATTTCTGACAAGTTTTTATTCTTTCTTTGAATATTTATATCTTCAAACATTTTTTTATTAATATTTAATTTTAAGTTGACTGTTTTTTCTAACTCTTCCTTATTTATATCATACTTAACATCTAAAGCTAATAATTTAGGTATTGCCATTAGAATAAATAATTTTAATCTTTTAAATATGTTATATTTTATATGTTATATATTATATTTTATATTTTAATTTCTAATTAAAATTAATAATGTCTTCAAAATATGAAATTATAACAAGTAATAATCATAACATTTTATTCGATGTACAAGATAATGGTAATGTTTCAATTGCCGGATTAATATTAGATGATCCAAAATTTAATACTATTAGTTTAGTAAGTGGGGCCATGTCTTTGGATATCGAGGGTAACCTAGATATGAGTGGTAATTTAACTGTAAAGGGGAACCTTGAAGTGTTAGGTACTAAATCCGAAGTATCAACTACAAATACATTTATAAAAGATAGTCTTATTGAATTATCTTATGGAACTACTGGAATACCTAATAAAGACTGTGGTTTTATTTTTAACAGAGGTTATGTTATGGATACAGAAACTTCAAAAAATGCATGTATTTATTGGAAAGAAGCTGATGATTCTTTTATTATGGGGTTAACAACAAATGACGCTAGTGGTAGTTCTAATGAAATTAACACAGTACAGACATTCTTAACTGTTTCTGAAACAAATATTCAATTTGGAAACGAAAATGCTAATACACATATAACTACTAAAGGTACTGCAGATTTACTAATTGACACTAATAATGGCACCGACAGTTGCAGTATTAATTTAATTCAAGGAGAAAATAGCAATATTGAAATAAAACCAAATGGTACCGGTAATATAACTTTAGAAACAAATACTATTAATATAGGGAAAACTCAGAATGGTACAATAACTTTTCAAACACCAATAGATAATAAAATAATATTTCAAGATGATAATAGTAGTTCTTTAATATTTGACTTATCAACAATTGGACCAGGGTATGTTAATCTTGATTTTGCAAATACTTCAAATAAAACATTTATTTTTCCTGATATAGCAGTAGGTAGTGCAACTATTATTACAACCGAAAATTTAACAGATATTCAAAATATGGAATTTCAAACTATTAAAGTAAAGGCATTGGCAGTATTTGAAAACAGAGTTGAACTGGGCGATGATAGAAGCGATACTATTATGGTAAAAGGTATTCTTAAATTTACTAATCCATCTATTACGGATGACGATATAAGTGGTTGTTTAATACAGAATCCTACAATTCCAAGAGTATTATATCTTCCCGATGCAAGTGGACAAATTATTATTGATAATATTGATAATGATACATGTGCTATTTCAAGCAACATTATAAACTTTGGTTCAAGTAGCGATACCAATATTACCTTAAATTTTTTAGGAAACACTTCAACTGGTATGATAAAATGGATGGAAGATGAATATTATTTTCAATTTAATGATGATATTTTAATGAATACTACCGAAAAAATACAATTTAGAGATTCTGATTTATATATTTATTCTTCTGATATCGGCGATTTAACTATAATTTCCGATACAACTGATGGAACTATTACAATAGTAGCAACAAATATTGATCTTTCATCGACCGGTGATTTGGGATTTGTCAGCGATTCCGTAAGTTTTGGTTCAGGGTCGGGACAACCAACTTTAACATTTAATGGAGCTACTTCCGATACCACTGGTATATTTATATGGGTCGGGACAAATGATTATTTTAAATTTATGGATGATATTTTTATGAATACCTCTGAAAAAATAATGTTTGGAGATACTACTTCTTATATTTGGTCGAATACAGATAGTACTTTAGATATAGTAGGACCTACCACTAATATAACGGGTACTACAGCTTTAAATATCGATGGTGGTACAGTAGATATAAGCTCTACTAGGGCTATGTCTATTACTTCGAATTCTACTTTGGGTATTACGGCTACTTTAGCACAAACTACTATTAATTGTTCCGGGCAGACTTTAGATATAGATGCAACAACTGTATATATTAATTCTTCTGGAGCAACTTGTATTGCAGCAGCTACAAAATTAAAACTTGGCGGCAATGGTTACAGTGATGTAATTACAATTGATACCAGTGATGTTACTGTTAGAGATGGTTATAGTTTTATTACTGATAGTGCTAATATTAATGGTGGTACAGTTGATAATGTAACTATTGGTTATGATACGTCTGGCTTAGGTGCATTTACCGATTTATCTGCTACTGACTTAGCTACTACAACTATTACCATATTATCTAGGTTAGATGTATCTGGTACAGCTAACATACATGCTCAATTAGATATTTCTGGAAGAACTGGTTCGACTAATGGTAAAATTAATGCCGTTGATATCGGTTATGATTTATCTGGCAAAGGAGCATTTACTGATTTATCTGCTACTAATTTAAATTCTGTTAATATCGGTTATGATTTATCTGGCAAAGGATCATTTACTGATTTATCTGCTACTGGTTTAGCTACTACAACTATTACCATATTATCTAGTTTAGATGTATCTGGCACAGCTAACATACATGCTCAATTAGATATTTCTGGAAGAACTGGTTCGACTAATGGTAAAATTAATGCCGTTGATATCGGTTATGATTTATCTGGCAAAGGAGCATTTACTGATTTATCTGCTACTA
>Ga0233449_1000740_pt1 | contig 34915 bp, 29 predicted proteins | sample SI_124_October20_FD_183012 | JGI IMG/M metagenome (GOLD analysis project Ga0233449, IMG submission 183012) | Seawater microbial communities from Saanich Inlet, British Columbia, Canada - SI_124_October2016_200_MG | ecosystem: Environmental > Aquatic > Marine > Inlet | place: Canada: British... | reverse complement strand
GAGTTGGAGATAATGCTGATGATTGTCCAACCCTCATTGGAACATCTACCATTGATAGAACTGCATGTCCTGATGACGATAATGATGGTTGGTCAAATACAAATGATGTGTTTCCAAACGATCCAAATGATTGGTCAGACACAGATGGAGATGGGTATGGAGATAACAATGATTTACTCATCAATGGAGATGCGTATCTAAAATTCAAGGCTATAAGCCTACAGACTGATTCCGGTCAGTCATATGATGTTGGTTCAAGTCCAGATATGTTCATCAGAATAAAGATTGATTTGAATTGTGATGAGTCATACGAAACAACACTAGATTCATCCACTAAATGGGATAGCCATTCGGTCTATTCGTCAGATGATTTATATGTTATATATGACATTCCTGAAGATCAGGCTTCTATCTGTTTTTCAATACAGGTTTATGATGATGATAGTAGTGAAGATGACCATTTAGATTATAATACGGGGGAATATAGTTACAAATGGTTTAACAGAAATTTGGCAAATGGGTTTTCAGAAACGTTCGAAGAAGAAAATAATTCAAGTGGCGAATCAAAGTCCGTAAATATTGAAATTGAAGTAAGTATTTTTTGAAAGTTTTGATTGAAAAACAGAATAATACAAAGGGTGCCCCATCCAATTGTATATGGTTGGAACGGTAGCGTCTGTATCGACCCACTGAATCCCCTTTGTATCGGAAAATAAAATACAAAGGGATATCGGATGAACCCATCGTATCAGAATCGATACAAAATTTGACATTACTGTTGTGATGTGGATAGAATAATCTGCTCAGTCATTTCTAGTAAATTGGTAATCATCAGATTAGTTATTCTTAATTTTCTCCCTGTAGGATGTTGAATTTCATTTCTCTCCATTCTTGCACCATGTAAAAGGTTAGTATTCTTTTCAGGAATGCTCAGTAGATTTGCTACATAGTCAGTAAGTCTCACAGCATGTCCCTTAGTTGAATCTTCTTTTTTCCAAGATTCTCGCTGATCCTTCCAAGTAATTTCTGGGTTTTTCTGCGTCCAAATATGCTTGGCATTTGATTCAAACCGTATCCATGCTTTTGAAAGAACATCTTTTGAAGAATTATTTTCAATTGCAGAAATAATTTCTTTGTTCTGTTCATCATCAACACTGTTTAGTTGGGCATATCCCGAATAATTGAATAAAGGCTTGACCTTCTTTTCTACCTCTTTTTCAAGGATAATCTCTTTCACTACTTCTTTCTCAATCACGACCAAGTTGTTCGAAGTTCTCTCTACAATACCGCCTTCTAAATTTGATACGCAAATATCTGAAAATGGAGACTGGATTAATATCTTGTGTAATGCTTCAACGGAATTGATGTTGTGCCCAGGAGCACTTGACTGATTGTATTGAATGAGAAGACTATCAAGCCTCAAATGACTAGTTGGGCTCATTTCTATTATCCCGTACATAGTGGCAGCTTTCGGCGTCGGAAATCCTTCATAATGTTGAAGATTAACTCCTTTTGCCCATGATATGTTTTGTTGGTTCCATTGCAGGCCAAGATTGGGAAGTTTAAGTTTCAATTCAGCATGAAGATCTTTTTCACTAAGGGTGAAACCCAATTGATTGGCAATCCTATATTCATTAGGGTCCCATCCCGACTTATCTAATTCTGCCAATTGCCCAGGAGGAACAGGATTAACTGGTCCGGGATTATATCTTCTGCCATGCAGAATTTGTATCGGTTGTATAGCCTGTGCCCAAACACGAGCTCTTTGATATTCATCCCAAGTACTATAGCCAGCCTTTTTCATTTCGTCATATTGTTGTCTACTACTAACGCCACTATTTTTAAGAGACACATATTCGGTCTTAGTCGTAATTTGATTGGTGATGCAAAATGAGATGTCTTCTTTAGAGATTTCATTTTCATTTGCCCACCGAGTCATGTAAAATGGCTCGCCAGTATCTCGATCCATGCTCAAAAGCCGAGACAATTCTTCAACTGTAGAGTCATACAATTCTTGTGGATTGATATCGGTCTCGCTTAATTTTATCAATTTTAGATTGTCATTCGGAATTTTTAACCACAAATCGGCTTCCATTTTTTGTTTTATGTCTGAAAATATTTTATTCATAAAAGATGGCTTCTGATGTGTCTTGAATTGGGCGAGTCGCTGTCTCCACTGTCCAATATTTGGGAAATGAGACCAATTTGGATTTTTTCCAATAATTCTTGCAACTTCTGGATAATCTTCTACCCGATTCAGTAGGTTATTCGGAATATCGGTCTTATGAATTACATCTCCTCTCAACTCAAATAAACTTCGTCCTGCAGCGTACAATTGTTGGTTTTTACGATGTTTTTCAAACTCATGAGGAGTGAATGTAACAGTAGTCATATTTGGTTCAAAACTGTTAGCAATTATAATTTGAATTGGATCATTAGGAATTTCCTTTTCCTTTAATTTACTAAGCTGATATGCAACAGTTGAGCGTGAAATACCAATTTCATCAGCAATTTCTTGGTGGGTTCTTCCATTTGCTCTCAATTGCATTATTTTACTCAATTCATTGTCTGTGACCATAGAGTGGGGTAAGGGCGCGAATATATAAATTATTGGAATTATTCCAAAAAAACAAGCGATAATTGGAATAATTACTGCCTAAAAAATCTAAAACTCTCAAAAAAATCTAGCCCAAGGCACAGAATGCAGAGGGGATCCCTTTGTATGACCATCTATGCAAAGGGTGGCGTTAGCAGCGACCCACTGAAAGCACATTGCATTCTCATATGATTGCTAAGGGTAATCGGATAACCCCTTCCAACCTATCCGAATCAATTTGTTGTTTGTTCAAACTGAAACTTATTTTTTCATTCGCTTCTTTATTTCGATTGTTTCTAAATCGGTAGGAATTAACTGTTTCAAACCTGATGTTAGGTTTTGTGCTTCAGTCCAATTATTGCAAACTATTGAATAAATTGCCACTCCCCATTTTGGCTCACCATCAAGCATTGCATAAGCTCGATTAGATGGGCCATTGACAATGATTGATACAACTAAGTAAGTATCAGGAAGATTGGTATTTTCTGAATGATTTATTTGTTCATGTATGGCCAATTCTTTCACTTCATCCCACATTTTTTGTTTCACAAGGAGGCCACCCAAGTTATGCCATGCAGTCGTTAATTCCAGACGATCTTCATAGATGCGAAGAACACTTGGTCCACGACTGGTGAACAAAAAACCAATTCCACCAATTGCAATTAATGAAATGCCAAATATTGCGGGAGGTTCGCTGATAAATAATAGTCCAGGAATGAGGAATCCAAGGGGCACAAGTGTCAGGATTATTCCAGCAAAACTCAATTTACCTTTTCGTTGTATACAGTCCCCTGTAAATACAAATTTGGAATCATAGAAATCCGATTTTTCGAATTCTCTAAATCTGCTTTCCAAATCTCTTGTTTGGGACATATTAGAATCCCGTTGGATTTGGTGTATAACTCTTGACCCGATACACATCCGATATCCATGCGTGAGACGCCTGTTGGATGGGTAGGCAGTGTATTGGGGGACTGAATCCCCTTTGTATCGGAAAATAAAATGCAAAGGGGTTTCGGATGACCCCTTACAACTTATCCGAAACATTTAGTTCATAGTTTCAATTTACATCGTAGAAAGTTTTTACCAATTTTGCTATTGGAAAGTTCATGCCGGATTCTCTTGTTCGTTTTATCGAAGCACAGGACAAGTTTGAGATGTATGAAAGAGCCATCAAAGAATTAACAGATGGCAGGAAAAATACGCATTGGATTTGGTTTATTTTTCCTCAAACTAGTGGGATAGGAAGTTCTCATAATGCTACCTACTATGGCATACAAGGTATCGAAGAAGCGAAAGATTACCTCAAGCATCCACTGCTTGGCCCTCGCTATGTTGAAGTAATGCATATTGTTCATCACAAGTTGTTGAATGAACGTATATCTCTGCTAACCCTAATGAGCGCTGAGATTGATTGTCTGAAATTTACATCTTCACTAACACTATTTTCTGCCGCCTTGGAGAAATTGAGTGAAGATGACTCTTCTTTAGATGCAAATCTTATGAGGTTAGAAAAGTACATTGATGAACTAGTAAATTCAAAACAAATTGGTACTTTTCCTTGTCAGAGGACAAGAAATATCCTCAATTGATATTTCAAAATACAAAGGGACCCCTTCCAACTAACGGGTGTTGCATCGGTACGGTCTGCTTGCCTTGCCAACAATCGCTCTCATAGCCATATGGTAGCCCCATAATCCACTATGCTTGGGAAAACGTGTATAGTATCCTTGAATTAGACCGATGCCTAAATTGACAAAACCGGGAAATGATTGGATGCTTAATTCTTAGAAACTACCATCCAACCGATAAGGCCAACAACTACTGCTGCTATTGCACCAACTCCAATAATACCACCTGGAATCATAGCCATAACACCCTCGGTTTTATCTTCAATATCGTCCGAAGAACCATCGTCATTGTCATTGTTACTCGTATTTGAATTACCTAAATCAATTTGACAAGAACCATCATCTTCGGTGGCTTCTGCATTGAAATTAGATGCGGTTGAGTCCATACAACCCAACAATGCTTCAGGCTCTGGTGCAGGGTAAGTACAACTGTTATCATCTTCAGTTGCCAGTTGATTGTAATTTGTTGCAGTTGAATTCATACATCCCAATACCGGCACATCAGGATAAGTGCAAGAATTATCATCATTTGTAGCATCGGCATTGAAATTTGTTGCAGTTGAATCCATGCATCCCTCAACGCTTTGGCTAGCAGCGATATCGGCCATCATTTGGTCAACACTGTTTTCATTAGGGCCGAAAGAGCCATTGGTTGCTACCCACGCAAAGGAAAGTCCTTCTTCCACATTTATTGAAGACACTCCTAACATTGAACTCTCCCATGCATTTGTAGTGGTATTAGTTGTATAGAGGGCCCAATACCAGAAATCAGCATCTCCCCAAGATGCTGCTGAAACTAATCCTCCGATTGATACTAAGTAAGCACCATATGTTTCAATTGAATAATTGTACTCAAGGCCCAATAATGCGAACCCCATTTCAGATGCATTCCAAGCATTGGCTGAATCAATAACTGAAAAATTGGAAAATTGCGATGTACCGTCTGGCATGTAAACCATCATGCTTACAGAAACAACATCATCCCCCGCATTATTATTCTCATTATCCATTATCATTTGATCTACACTATAACCGTCAAATGGACCCCATGAGCCATTTGTTGCAACCCAAGCAAAACTGTCTTGAGTACTGGCATTTACTAATGATACACTATCTATTGAAGGAGCCCAAGAACCATCAGAAAGATTCAACAAGTACAGACTCCAAAACCAATAATTTTCTTCACCAGATGATGCCTCACTCATCATACCCGCTATTGAATATAGAAGTGCTCCGAGTTCAGGGTCCTGATCAAAGCCATATTCTAATTCAAGTCTTTCAAAACCAATTAGTGAAGCATCCCAAAGTGTGCCATTTGAAGTCATGTTAATCGTGGTTGATTGCTGAGTACCATCGGGCATGTAAACCATCATTCTCATGTCTTGAGGGCCATTTCCTCCATTCCCGCCTGTACCATTTGTATTATTCTCGTCCCCGCCACCGGTCGAATTATTCCCGTCACTTCCGGTACCTCCACCATTAGGGTCAACGACATGGATAACGCCAGTCATGCCTGGGTGGTAAGTGCATTGATAATCATAAGTTCCCGGTGTATTAAGAGAAACAGTGAAAGTACCTCCTTGATTGATATTGCCGGAATCAAATGTTTCCGGGCCAGTACCCATATCAGTAGCAGTGTGGGAGTTTGAGTCAACATTTCTCCATTCAATGGAATCCCCAATATTAATTGTGAGATTATTTGGGGTGAATGTATTGGTAATTTCTACAATGTGAGTTGTTGCGCCTCCTCCACCACCACCTCCGGCAGATGCTGTAGAAATGATTGGTGCGGTTACTGAAATAAGCATCATCATAGCAAAGAAAGTCATTATTCCACGCTGGGTTCGGGATGGTTCTTGAGAGGTCATGGATATTATTGGTACGTGGTACAGTACTTCAACAATTTGGCGCGAATATCTAGTATCGCTAATCACAATTATGATTCGGTGCGGGAAATGTGAAGAAAAGCCCCCTGTAATACTATATACTCGCTAAAAAGTGCAGTTAATATCATGCGACATAGAGCACTCTCATTCAGCCTATTGGCGACGTTGGTATTGCTATTCTCAATTATGCCGGTTTCAGCAGCTGAGGCAGGAGTCAATTTAGATCCTGATACTGCAGGGACACCGGTAGATTCGTTTGTTCGAGATGATATTTCATTTGACCTTAAAGCATGGAATATCTCCGTCTCGTTGACTGAAAATGCTATTGGCAATAATACAACCGTTGCTATTTCAACCCAAATATGCGTTAATTCCGGATTTTGCCACCCCCCTGAATCGATGACTCTTGAAGAGATTGGAAATGGAACATATTCTGGTTCAGCAACTCCAATGGAGGACCACACCTATATTAATTGGCGATTTATCTTATCTTATGAGGACAATTCAACTGAAAGACTGCCTGCCTCCGGGTGGTCAAAAATTTGGTCTGATTGTTGGCTAGATCTGCATTCAGACCCCCCTCTTTGGGGAGGTAATAGTTGCCCTGAAGAAGTAGTAGAGGATGAAGGCTTTCTGCCCTCAATTGGTGTATTGGGTACAACTGCTACTTTGATGCTTGCAGGTGCAACTTACATTAATAGAAAGAATAAAGATTGAACTTTTTTCAATACTATTTGAAGAAAATGGGCTCATTTGCGCTTTTGGTGCTCATTTATTCGTGACAGAAGTCGACGCGCATCAACACTCCAAATAGTAAAAATTACACTTGCTGAGGAATTATCTTTGCTTAATGTACCGGCTTGCATCCCTGGAGACATTAAGTCGGAAGGGACGAGTGGCAAGTTTACACAAGCGAGGGTTGCTTGAACTCCGTCGGCTACAATATCCAGTTTCAACCACTTTTCACATTTAGCAATATTGCCTTTAATCTCAATCTTCGCATTTTCACTTTTTAGAAATCTTACGAGTGCTTGGAATAAGTCTTGTGGGTCATCAGTAGAAGCCGAAGGAGGTAAGCCCGAAAGGGCTTTTTCGTCAGCAGAACCGTAGGCAGAAAGGAAGGGCAAATCGGTATCGTGGGTATCGAGGAGGTCATCAAGACCGCGCCCCAAACCCCGCTTCGCCGCCATTAACATCTCTCCTGTTACCTGTTTGCTAAGCCCCAACGCAATGCAAGATTTTCAGCCAAACCGCGATAATCATTACCACCATGACTTTCTGGCGCATGTAAGTGAATAGGAATGCCGTGGCTTGGGGCTTCGGCAATACGGATATTCCTCCTAATTGGTGGCTCAATTACCAAACCGGCAAAGGTTTCTTTCAATTGACCTGCAACTTGACCATTAAGCAGGGTTGGAGCATGCATTGTCATTAGAATTGCATCAACGCCTAAGCGCGGATTTAGGCGGGTTCTGATTTCTCGGATTGTCCCTGCTAACAATGCAATTCCCTCTAAAGCAAAATACTCGGTTTGAACAGGGATAATTACTGCATCGGCCGCGCAGAGGGCATTTATTGTCACAATTCCAAGACTTGGTGGTGTGTCAATTAATACAATGTCATAATGCGGTAATAGAACTTCCAATCCTTCTGTAAGGCGACGTTCTCGCCCTAATTCGCTCATCAATTCTTGCTCAAGCCCTACCAATGTACGCCCACCCACTACCAAATGCAAACCATCAATATTTGTTGCATAACGGCATGATCCGGCTAATTCGGGATTAAGCATGAGGTTGCGGGAAGTAAATTCTACCTTTGATTTGTCTATTCCCAAACCAGTTGCACAATTCCCTTGGGCATCACAGTCAACTACCAATACTCGAAGGCCAAGCGTAGCCAAATGTGCTGCTACATTGATGACAGTAGTTGTTTTTCCAACTCCGCCTTTTTGATTAATACAAACAACAACTCTAGCCAAACCAGGTCTAGTAGGGGGGGCTGAGGGCAATTCCATTACATTACGTGGCCTAGAAATCGAAATTTCCTCTGCCGCAGAAGGTGCTTGCCTTACATCGGAAAATGAAGGTTCAATGACTTCAATTTCATCTTCCGAGACTTCAATTATTTGCCCAGTAGCCTGCGCAACCTCTTCATCATTCACGTGCATCCCAAATTCGGTGGGATAACCACCCCTTTTGATAATGACGCTATTTGAATGGAAAAAATAGCCTTTTCTTTACTATACAGACTTTACCAAAGACCAACCCACAACTCGACCATCTGATAAATCGGCTGCCAAATTGAAATTATTTGACCACTGGCCTTCATCCCACGAACGACTCAAGTCAACAGTTGCTGCCGACGCCCCATCTTCAAGATTTAACCAGTCACTTATTCCGTCTAGTCCCGTACTTGTACTTGCTACAAGATGGCGATACATTACTTCCGAATGAAGTCCAGAAGAAGTGCCCAAATATGAGTCGCCAGTACTTAGTTCGGAATATCTATTACTATCTAGTAATCGATTTTCCATTGCCGAAAGAGAAAGTGTCTGTGGCAATGAGGAACGGTCATGATTAGGTCCATCCTCAATCACTCCAGAATTTAGGAAACTACAATTCTCTGATGATGGTGAACCCGAAACAGTCATCTCAACCCAACCCGAGGTATCACCAGTATCAACCCAAGAGAGATTCCAAGTAGTCTGTTGGGAATTAGTTCGATTGTCAATTGCTCGCCAAACATAGCCATCATCGGACATTGCTGCCTTTGCTCCTGAAGCACCATCCAAGTATGGAATACATGCAACTGCATCTTCAAGTGGATGCGTTCGTGAAGTTGAGTTATCAGCAATATGTTGTTCACCATCTTGCCAATCCGTCAGTTCAGAATCAAGAGGTTTTACTTGTGATGAGCGAACGCGATTATCATAATCACGTCCAAAAACAACTGGGGATTCACCTCGTTGTAATTCTTTTTTACTCATTGACATTCGCATCTCGAATGAACCTTCGGGCACCACCAAATTGTTAATTAATTGCGAGGTTGATGAACAATCATTTCTTTCCTGACTATCACCTGATAACCTAATATCTACTTCTTGATATATCGCCCACGGTGAATCAGCATTAACCCAGATATTGATGTATGCATGGCCGAGGCAAAGCGATTTAACATCCTCATTGACCATTAGAATCCGCCACGTTAGTTCGCCCAATACCTCTTCGGTTCCAAGTACTGACCAAGACCAGCCCATTCTGTTACCGGTTGATGATTCTTGAATTAACTGATCACCAATTAATTCCTTCAACTCCACTGGTGATACCGCCATGCCAATTGCTGATTGAATATCCTCTACCGAAGAAAAAATCCCCGAAACTCCAAAGGATGTTGCGGTTCCTTCGATAGCCCCACTTTCATGAGTTAATGAATAATCAACTTGCGAACGCAATACATCCTGATCTCTTATTTCTGTCCAAGTAGTAGAACCCACATCAAGGCTATTGCCAAATGAAGAGGCCCCGATATCGCTACATTTTGATTGGTCTATTACGCTTTTTAAATGCCTTGTTATTGTTACATCTTCAAATGTGTATTCGTGTTGCTTTTCAACAGTTAACCACTCAAAACCATAACTGCCACTTTGGCGTATGGCCCCGGACAAATAATTGCTCGATTGGTCAAATAATTCCGAACTGCCACCCTTGGTAACACCAACATTTCCCAAACCACCATATTCAATTATTATCTTGCAAATGTCATCGTCGGTATCCATTTTCTCAACAATGGCATCAATAAATTCACCTTCAGCACTAACAATTCCATCTGAAATAGAATATCGCATGTCATCGCCATAGCGAATCGTGTCGGGAGTAAAGGGGTCTATACTTCCCGTAAAATACCAATAACCTACACCGCCAACTAATATGATTAGTGCTAATACCAATGCCGTTTTTGGCTTTGTTCCATTTCTTGATATTACCTTCCGCTTACTGCCAGGGATTGGAGGGAGGGCGGATTGGTCTTCTTCTGATAGAGAACTGGCGGAAGAAGAAAGATCATCTTGAAATATTTTACTCATCTTCGCAGATTCTTCAGGGTTATCCTCAACAACTTCAGTATCAATCATCTCTGCTTCAACGATTGAGGTTTGATCAATTGAAGCAATAGGCTTATGTTTCATCGTCTTTGCGATTTCTTCATCAATAACTTCAGCATTAATAACCTCAGCATCCACAACTTCAGCATCAATAATCTCTGCTTCAATGATTGAGGTTTGGCTAATTGATGTAATCGCCTCCTCATCATCTGAATTAAGATAAAAGGCTTCATCATCATCCAATATTTCATTCTCTGACTCTCTTGCTTCTTCAAATATGATTCCTAAGTCCTCGGGGTCAACATTTGCTTCTAGAAGGCGCCCAATCAGTACGGACTTTTTCCCCGAAACAGAAAGACCATTCTGGCGACAAAGGTCACGCAGTTCGGCCGCTTTGAGAGGAGATGTGAGTTCGTCAGACATGGGTGGCATTTAGGGGGTCGGCATTCAACTGCTTTCAAGCATCACGGTTCCCGAGCGGGTAATAATGCTCTTTTGATGGTATTTTTCCCAAGCCAATATCATCCTTGATATAGTATATATTGACCATCTGCACCCAAATAATACGCTTGAGGCTGGAAAGTTTCATCTTCATTTTGGATGAAGTAATACCCATCACCAGATGTTACATAATTCACTTGAGGAGCAGTTGGGGTTAGAGTTGGAGTAGGTGCTGCAGCCTCAACAGGAGGTGTTTCCTGAGCTGTTGCCGGTGGACCATCGGGGCCCGAGTCGGCAGGACTGGGGGGGGCACTTGGGCCAGTCGCAAGTTTTTGCTTTCTTGCAGCATCCATTACTTGTTTTTCAGTAGAGGGTGCTTTCTTTGGACTACTCAATACTTTCAATTTCTTTCCTCTTTTTTGCGCCCCAAAGAATCCAAATAGAGACCAGCCAAGTGATAACACTGCAAAGATGCCCAAAGGTATCCGCAACATATACACATGAATTGCCACTTCTAAACTCTCTTGCCTTTCATCGTTACCTTCAAGATATTCCACAATTAGGCAGTGCGGGCCAGTTGGATTAGACTCCAATTCTATAGTATGTTTTGATCCAGGTGCAGCATTTTCAAGAAGAAAATAGCCCATAGAACCTTCGTCTCTCATTGTTGATTGTGTGTAAACAACATTGGAGTCTTCACAAGAATTAGGAACTAAAAACAGTTCAATATCTCCGCCATGCTCATCCATCACCCAAATATCTACATCTACGTCAATAGTCATTCCCGGTACGCCATATATTGATTGTGGAGCCTCTATCGTTCCCAAACTGGAAAATGAATCGCTTTGTAAGTTACCATCATCCCAAATACCAGGGGTTGAAAGTGGAAATAGGGAAAATCCAAAGAGAATAGCACCTACGCCGAGGAATAAATAAACGTTCCAGCGGGCCTTCTTTACAGTTTCACGAAGTTCTTCAACCTCTTGCCGCCGTGTCTTTTTTACTGCCTTTGCGTCATCAAGGCCAGCAGATGCCGAAAAAGTTCCAGTAGGGCCCGCAGTTGGGCCAGGTGCCGACTCCGGTGGGCCCGTAGTCGGACCCGCAGTTGGGCCAATAGAATCGGCGGGGTGGGGTTCGTCAAGAGAATCTGCAGGATGAGATAATTCTTCTTCCGCAGGAGGTGAGGCTGGCGGCTGCATGGACCTGCGATTACGGACCACACTATCAAATCCACCCAAGAAAATAGAGTACTATAATAGAGATTCCTTGAGTATTTAGCAAAGGGAGAAAAGTAGCACAAGATAGTACTGATGACCGAAAAATAGGATATTTCTGTTAGGGAATAACTCAAAAAGGTTGAACGAACGGAACAATTTGAGAGATATGCGTCTTGCCATCCTATCCCGCGGACCGCGCTTGTACTCAACTCGGCGTTTGGTAGAGGAGGCACGCAAGTGCAACATTGACGTAAATGTCCTCGACCCATTGCAATTTAGCCTAAGTATTGGCACTGAAAATGTTGAGATTCTTCACAAGGGCGAACCAATAAGAATTGATGCTGTAATTCCGCGTATTGGTCATTCAATTACTCGGCATGGAGTTGCCTTACTAAATCAGTTTGAACAAATAGGCATCTATGCTGCTAATAGTGGAGATGGCATTCGGCTCTCGCGCGATAAATTACTCGCAAGTCAAATTCTAGCAAAAAACGGCATCAAAATCCCAACTACTGCATATGTCCGCGATATTCGTGATGTTGATGCTGCAATCCAACGAGTTGGCGGGTTGCCTTGCGTGATTAAAGTAAGCGAAGGTACCCAAGGCCAGGGGGTATTCCTGCGCCATACATTAAGAGAGGCAAAAAACCTCGTAGAGGCATTATTACTTGGAGATAAAGCAGTACTCATCCAAGAATATATTGCCGAAAGTCATGGAAAAGATATCCGGGTATTAGTTGTCGGCGACAAGGTTGTTGCAGCAATGCGCCGCCGAGCAAGAGGGAGCGAATTCCGTTCCAATTATCATCTAAATGGCACTGTAGAGGCTGTGACATTATCTCCAGAGGCAGAAACTATTGCCCGCAGGGCAGCACGCGTACTCGGTTTAGGTATTGCCGGAGTGGACCTTTTGGAAGGTGAGGAAGGGCCTCTTGTTTTGGAAGTAAACTCATCCCCAGGTCTTGAGGGTATTGAAAAAGCAAGTAAAGTAAATGTCGCCGCTGCAATCATTGAATATATCATGGATGATTGGGAGTTTTCTGATGTTAATATTAGCCAATTATTGCGTACTCAAACCGGAAGTAGCGTACTCTCCATACATTTGCGAAACCACCCCAAACTAATCGGCAGAAATATTGAAGAATTGTTTGCTGAACAAATAAAAATGCCACTTTTTGCTATTTCCCGTGATAATGACTTGATTTGGAACCCAGACGGTGCTCTCCAATTGCGCTATGATGATATTTTAATTTGTTATGGGAAAACAGATACATTACGAAACACCCTAAAGCGAGCAATGAAAATTGATTCAAATATTAACTCTCAATACATAAATTATCAGTCAAATACAAACGATAATTCAAGAGACATAATTTCTCAACAATAATCTGTATAATTTATCCCCTTTGCAAGGCCGACTTCGTTCTAGCAATATTGGCAGTATTATTGAAGAAATGTATTGATTGAACGAGAGGGCGGATACTATTAGTTTGGCTGAGTTCTAATGATATTTCGCCGCAAATAGATTATGCGAACTTCACTGTTATTGGGGGGGAAATGCACGAAGGCTTGATATTGTGGAGGGATAGACTACCTTCGGGATGCACTCCGGCTTCGGCTGGAGGAGGGATATTCGTGGCTGGACCATATCAACATAATTTCTCGCAAAGGCGGGGTATTCAACAAAGGTTGAATCCAAATGTTGCTGGACCAGAATTGCCACTTAGATTACAACGATTATCTCACATTTCTTGGAGTTCAACCTATCGTCAACAATTAAAGGCTGAAGGTAAATCCAATAATACCATAAAAACATATTTTTGTGGACTAAAGAAATTCATAGAAACCCCCTTGGAAGATGAAGAAATTCTTACCGCATCGGCATATGAGCAAATGCCGCTATCTACTTTGCATGCAAGAATTGAGCCATTAAATGGTAGAATTGACATATGGTATCACTCCATTTCCCATTTGAAATCAAGAACCGTATTAGCAAGAATGGCTGCAGTTGCGCATTTGTTAAATTGGCTTGGGCTAAATATGCCCGATTGGTTAATCCGCCCCCCCAAGGGAAAAACATTACCACGCACTCTCACTGGGCGTGAATTAGATTTGGTTATCTCTGCATCAAAGCAAAGTGAAAACCCAATTGCAGAGCCAATCGTAATCCTCCTACTTGATACTGGAATGAGAGTAAGTGAATTGTGTGGACTGGACTTGCATGATATTGATTTAGCAGGAAAAAATGCTCGAGTTGTTGGCGGAAAGGGAAACAAAGATCGTTTGGTTCTGTTTACTCAAAATAGTGTTGAAGTAATCACATCTTGGTTGAAAATCCGGGAAGTAAGAGCCCATCCCGATGAAGTTTCACTATTCGTTTCTCGTAGAGGCAAAAGGCCTCACCCACGTTCTATCCAAAAAATGATGGTAAAATTATCACAAATCGCAGGATTACCTGCAAAGAAACTCACTCCGCATGTACTTCGCCATAACTTTGCCACTGGATTATTGGAAAGAGGTGCTGACCTTGTTTCTATTCAGCGATTACTTGGGCATTCAAGTATTGCTACCACAAGAATGTATCTTGATATTACGGACCAAACGCTGCGTGAAGTTTACAAGCGCGCTCAAGCATTAAGGGACACTATTGAAGAAGAAAGTGATGAAAATTAATTTCCCTAATTCCCTTAGGACGCAGATCGTCTTTGACCTGGATGTTTTTTATTGAGGCGCTTGTCCAATTTTTCAGGCCCTTTCCATTGGCGACAAGGTGCAATAACATAGCCTCTATGAGTTGGTATAGGACAATATTTGCCAGAGCGGCAGCGGCTACAATTATCTAATTGAGGAGGGTCTACTTTTTTTCGTAGACGGCCATACTTGCGCCTTGGCATGAACTTCCTTCACCTAAAGAGTCATTCAACATAACGGTTGTATTTTCCATTAATTGCCAACTATACAACAATTGGTAAAACTCGAAATGAAAATTATTGAAAAGAAATAATTTACTTTCTCATTCGCTTTAACATATCTTTGAGAGAGGGAGTCTTGAGAATTCCACCCTTTGTTTTTAGATCATCGCTTGGCTTCTTTTTTGCTTTGGCTTTAGCAGGAGATGCTTTCTTTGCTACAGATTTTGCCTTAGCAGTTGCCTTTTTGCTTGTTGCCTTGGTCTTTGCAGCGGTATTCTTTGCCGCTGATTTTGCCTTGGTGGTTGCTTTCTTAGCCGCAGATTTTGCTTTAGCGGTTGCCTTTGTAGCGGTTTTCTTTGCCGTTGATTTTGCCTTGGCTTTAGCAGGAGATGCTTTCTTTGCTACAGATTTTGCTTTAATGGTTGCCTTTGTAGCGGTTTTCTTTGCCGTTGATTTTGCCTTAGCAGTTGCCTTCTTGCCTGAAGATTTAGCCGCAGCAACCTTTTTCTTCGTTTTTTGGGCCGCCTTTGCTAATACAAGTAATTTCTTTGCAGTTCCTATACTGATTCCAGCTTTGCCTAAACCATCTTCACCGGCTTTATTGATCCCTGCAAGAGTCTTTATGTTTGAGGTAAGAAGTTTTACTGCAGTTGCCCTTCCCACACCGGGAAGATTCATCAATTTTGCAATTGCTTTCTCATTCGCGCCACCAGATTTCTTAGCCGCCATTTCATCGCCTCTAGATGGTGAGGAGGGATGGTAATATGAATACTTAACCAACCCATTTACCCCGATTTATTATTTTTTAGGCATTAATTATTGAATATGGTCAATAATAATTAGATAATACCGCTAAAAAAATATGATTCACTCATTGTATTAGAATTATCATGCAACAACCCTTTATGATAAAATACAAACAACTATTGCAATTATTTAGTGGCAAAGGAATTAGACACTCGAAAGTCCCACCTTTGGGCTCAAGTAAGGAAGGCAAGAGTAAACCATCTTTGCGAGGAGGAGAGCAATTTCCTTCGTCCTGCAAAATACCCTGTAAATGCGCGAAAAGTATTACTTGGTGACATTGCTGAAATGGTTCTACACACATTTGGTCCACATGAAACTCCAGTATTTTCCACTCCGCCAAAATTTGATGAGCAGAGTTGGTCATTGGCGATTCAAGATTCTGAATTAAAGGTTGAAATTATTAGTAGACCATATTGGGGATTTGGTTTATTCTCACTGTGCTATATTAATGAAATTACAATTACAGGTCAGGTCCAGCGAAGATGCAGATTGATTTACGATATGCTATCGAGCCTTAGCCACCGCCCCTGGGAAGCTGCCCGACAAAATAAATTTGCAAAAGTAAGTGGAAAGAATATTGGTGAGAATGCATATGAATGGCAAAAGCACATAGAATATATTGAAAATGAATTCAAAGCAGAAATTAATTCCTTAATGGAAAAAATTGCAGAACATCAAGAGGGTGCAATTTCGGGAAGTAATAGAAAATTGTTTAACGAAGCAAAGGACGATATTGAAATGGCTGAAGCGGCATTAAGAGATAATAACTCATTTGCGATTGAAAGAGCATTAAGCAGAGTAGAGGAGGCTTTGATTGAAGCAGACCCGGATTATGAATCTAATGTTCTCGCACTAAAAAGCACAAGCGAATCTGCGCAAGACTCCCTTGATTTGATAATGAATGAAACTGGTTCAAACTCTATCTTGGAAGATCAAATAGATGAGATCCCATTTGTTGATTTAAGTAATGAACTATCGGAGGAGGAAGATATTCCCTTGGTTGACCTTACCTCTATTTATGAAGAAGAATGAGTTTTTCCTAAAAATTTACGCGCGGCGGTTTCATAAATGCCGTGCTTGTCGGAGGGTTTGGTTCTCATGGCAGTGAAGAAGAGTAAGAAGGACGGCAGCGGTATTCAACAAGCCGCTGGATTGATTAGATACTTCGATGAAGAATCTGAAGATGCATGGCATATTACCAAGAGCCAAGTCTATGCTGCTTGTATTATTTTATCAGCAGTAGTATATTTTGCCAACTACGGCGTCATAGACTGGTTTACCGGTTTATTCTAAACTCGAGCGACTGCTTTTTCATTTCTTGGCCGACTTGGCCTGACGGTCTTGATACACTATTGGTGCATATCGCCTTTGGGCCTTGGACAATTAATTTCTCGGTTCAATAAGAACAACTTGCCCATTAGTTTGAGCAAGATAATTTGCATAAGCAATTGCCATTTTGAAATCTTCAACACAACCAAGGGTTGTCGGAGAATCTTCATCATGAAGTACAACTCGGTGACTTAAACCAGCGAGTATTTCTTCACTAACTTGTTGCCAAACCCACTTATCATCTTCAATAGTTAGCATAGCGGGGACATCGACTGCTTCCCCCTGCTCTCCAAGGTTAGTATTGGACCTATGCCACAATTTGGAAAGCTGACCTTCACCAATTGCCAAGTCTAATTTTTGTTGTTGCATTGAGGTTGCAGCCCGATTTTCGGGTGCAATTCCTTCTCTAAAAGCTCTGCCCATTCATTTCCCATCCCATCGGCCCCGAAGGCCCAACAAAGAGTCAGCCAATTTTTAGCATTGATAACTGTTGGGGGTATGGACAAGGTGAATAATGCTATTTCAAGACCTTAGAATAATATTCATAAGCCAATTTTTCATTAGGCTTGAATAATCTGAGATTTACTAATAATTATCATTGGAATTACCGACAAAGCTGCACCAACAAGTAAAGCCAAACCGATTCCTAGTCCGGTGATGGGAGATACACAAATAGCAAAAAGTGATACATCAACAAAAACCACTGAAACAATTGCCTGCTGCCGTGATTTACCCTCTAGTCGTGTGCCTTTTTCAACAATAGAAGGAATTATTGCTGCGGTTGAAAAGCCAACTAATATTCCCGGAAGAAGCAATATTGAAAGAGGATTTATTGCCACCAATAAGGGAAATGCCATTGCCGAAACAAAACGGTATCCCCATAATTCTGGGCGAGGGCGGTCGTCAAGTCCAGCAATTGGAAGTAGCATTCCAATAAGGCCTGCAATTAATAGGGGGAAAATTAATTGTGTGGACAACCAAAGAGAGCCAAACCAAACTCCGACATTTGGTAATTGGAAGGCCAATGTGGTAGTGGTAAGCCATATTATCGCAACCGAGTGCAATACTGCACTGCCTAGGCCTAGCCATCTGCTGCGACCAACACGAAATTTTCGCTCGGCTAAAAGATGTGCATGAAGTGCAGTACCAGCAAACAAAAATAGTCCTGATAGTCCAAGTATGAAACTTGTTCTTGCGCCAAAAATAGGGTCTATCAATAACAAGGCTAAGATATCGTCACCACTGGGGCTTGAAGAAAGAATAATGAAGCCAAGTCCGATAAATGGTAATAATAACAACCAACCAACTTGGTGGGGAAATGGATTTTCTGGATGAAAGCGATCAGCCCGCTCCATCAATAACGATAATTGCATTACTGCAACACCAAAAACTATTCCGAGCAATAATAGAGCAACCCAAAGAGGTAAGGTGGAAGAAAGACTACCGGTAAATTCCCCCAAAAACACATTACCCTGGGAGGGAGGAAAAGGCTCATCTGGAAGTAATCCATATAGCAATAACATCCACAACCAACCACCCCAACGGCGAATATTATTTGCCAAGCGAATATTGTCTTCCTCACTCATTCCACCAAAATCCAATTCATGCTGAGTTGGCAATCGCGTAAGGACAAACCCCAAATACAATCCAAAACCGAGTAATAGAGCCATTGTTCCCGATACCCAACCCGATAATGAGGCTGCAATTCTTTCACTAATTCCAGAATTATCTTCAAGTGCAACCAATACTCTCTCATGGTCGGTATTTAGTTGGGCAAAGGCGAGTAAATCTATCCCCCAACTGACAAAAACAAAAATAAAGGGAGACCAATCTATTGCAAGTAATAATAATGTATTTATTCGTCTTGATTCTGATTGCAATAATTGTTTGCGAATCACTGGGCCAATAATGAGCACCATGCTAGCAATCAAAGAGGCCGTGAGAAAAACCTCGGCTGCCGGAGACGCCATTGAACCTTCGTTTGCACTTTGGTTTTTGAATAATACCCCTCTCGTTGAGTTTCAATTGTGGGTTTGGTTTTCATAAAGAATGGTGTCCGACCCATTAGCAGAGAGGAGAGGGCAGGGGTGAGAAACGCGAATGAAGAGCCCGACCTGCGGACAGTTGTCGGAACTTCAGCCCTCGCCGATTTAGCCAGAAATGTATGCAATTATTATGGTAAAGATGCTGAAAAATGGCTTGACGTGGCAATAACCCCACTTCCCGAAACGGCTCGCTTAAACCCTTTGAGGCATGACATTGAATGGACAATTAGTCAACTTGAGGCATTGGGGGCTAAGCCCTTAGAATGGTTTGAGTTGAAAAAAATTAGTAGTAGTATAAAGGAAAAAGATGTGGAAAAAGGCGCTGGTGCATGGCAATTCCCTTGGCCGAGAGGGAAGGCGCCCGACGAAGAAAAAAAGAAAATACTTCAGGCATTACACGAAACTGGAAGAATTACTCGTCAAGAAGCTGCATCTATGCTTCCAATACTGATAATGAAACCAATGTCGCATGAAAAGGTCCTTGACTTATGTGCTGCACCTGGCTCAAAGACTACCCAAGCCGCAGAAGCAATGTATGGTAAAGGAATAGTATTAGCAAATGAGAAAAACCCAGGAAGGTCAAATCTATTATCTACCAATAAAAACAGAATCGGCGTGGCTAATATTTCGATTTGTTGTCATGATGGAAGACACTTCCCTAAAGTTCCTCTACCCGGATTTGATGCAATACTCGCAGATGTGCCTTGTACAGGAACTGCGACAACACGAAAAAATAAGGCACTTTGGTGGAATTGGCAGCAAAAGGCCGGAAACGGCATGCATAAACTTCAGGTTGATATCTTGTCAAGAGGAGTAAAATTGCTTAGACCCGGAGGTAGAATTGTATATTCAACTTGTTCCATTGACCCAATTGAAAATGAAAAGGTAATTGCAAAAGTTTTACAGCAATTCCCATGGCTAAAACTGCAAGATATTTCCAAACAATGTCATCCCGGTATTGAATTAGACGAGGGTATGGTTGAGTGGAAAGGAAGTGAGGATGTATCGCAAAACATTCTCCAACAACTGACAAAGTGCAAACGCCTTCCCCTTGGAAAGTATGACACTGGAGGATTTTTTGTCGCTTTGCTGACTCATGAAGGTGAAGGTGAAGTCGCTGAGGCATTAATCACCGACCCAAATTGGATCCCAACCTACCGTGAATTACCCATCCCCTCAAAGCATACACCTGTTCCATTAGAGGATGAAAGAAAAGAAGAATTGGTTAGGGAATGGGGAGTTGATGATGAGGGATACGCGTGGTTCACACGTGGCAAATCTGTCACTCTCACCACCCGAGAAACCCTTGATTGGTTACACGCACCTGAGCGCCCAGCAGGGAATAAGAAAATATGGCCTGGAGGACATTGGCACCCAGTGAAAGTACTCCACGTAGGGATTCCTGCTTTTGAAAAAAGAAATGACAAGTGGCGCCCAAAGGGTACAGTATTGCAAATTCTTCGCCACAATATCGCAGGGGCTTATGTAGAACTAAGCACATCTGAAATGCATAAATTGCTCTATGGCGAGCCGGTGGAAATTGAAAATTTACAGTATCCTGAAAATGCCAGAGGGCCTATTTTAGCCGGCTGGAGTGGAGTCAATACAGAGGCTGAAAACGAGGGAAAGGTAATCCAAAGTTTCGCAGTTGGTGCATGGATTGGTGAACGCCTTACCTCAATGACAAATAAATTTGAATCCCAGATTCGCCTATTACAACTCAATCACACCCCAATGAATGACTCGCAATATAATGAGGATGAATGATTCACACACCCCTAAACCTCCTTTACCTATTCCATCTCGCCCAAACTATGCGAGGCAGTAAGTGGCTATTGGGCTGCATCATTATTATCCTCCTTTCTGTAAATGTTGCTGGATTCAACAATTCTTCTTTTGATGAAGAGCAATACCAACCTATACTGGTTGAACTTTTCTTAGATACAAATGATGAAAATAGTTCTGATTTTGAAGAACTATTGTCTCCTCTGCGTAAAGATCCAAATGTAATAGTTATTTCATGGCATCCAAGAAACTTAACCGATGCAGACCCCTTGGCAACATATGATGCAAGTGAGAGAGCTAATGAATTGCAGGTAGAAACCCTCCCTGCAATACGTGTTGAACAGAAATCAATAACTGAAATAAATGATGGATATAGTGAAGATAATGCTTCACAAATACCTTCGTTAATGAAGGGGATTGAGGCTGAAAGACTGGTTGAAATTTCATTGGAATTATCTCTTGAAGAAAGTGGATTGCGGCAAGGGGCGGATGGATTAAAAATACAAGCAACAGTAACCCCTCTCACAAATTTATCAAATCAATCAATTCTACACTTTATGATAATTGAGTGGGAGTCACCAATGGAAGGCCATAGGCCTCAAAATGTAGTAAGAGAATGGATGCCGCGCTCGGGAGTGCCAAGGACAATTGGCGATACTCAAGTAATTGAATACACTTTCGGTCCACAATATTTAGACCCCGCAAATATCATTATTGAGCCGGAATTAGCCAATAATTGGGGAGTTGTGGCAGTATTTACAGGACACGATATTGGAGATAGCCCACCTCGAGATGCGACCCTTGAAGATGAAGAGGTTGTTCTTGGCATATCTGTCTCAACACCATCTACTAAATGGCAAACTGGGCAAATAACCGATGTCTTGATTTGGTTCGTTGCAACGCTGGCAGTGGTTGGGGGAATGATTCTTGTTATTTTGGCAGAACGCACTAGGGAAATTGAATTGCCGAGATTGTCTGGAAATCTTGGTCAGGCAAATAGTGCTGGAAAAATGATATCATTTGAGGTAAATATTGAGGTGATTGCAGGCAATACTCCTGCTGAACTTATCCGCTGTGAAGTTGATGACCCGTGGAAAATTAGGCGAGCACCAAAGCGACGAACTCTGAAAAACAACGAAAAGATTTCTTGGACAATGGATGTTAGAACAAAAACTGAATTTGTTGATGAAAGTATATCCATTCATGTTGCCTTTAAATTGCTTGAAAGAAATGAAAGTTGGGTAATGGATTTAAGATTACATCCAAAAAATGATCGAAGTTCTGAAGAATAACATTCTCCTGAATATTGAATATTTTATTAAAATAGTGTCAAAATCGGCACGAATACTATTCAAATGAAGTGCAAAAGTCAAAATGCTGAGGCAAATGTTCAATAACTTCATTCTCCCGAAGATTAACTCCGAGAGGATAATTATGCAATTAGATGGCCTAGACCGCAAACTTATTTCAGAACTGATAAAAGATGGTAGAGCCAGCCAAAGACAACTGGCTAAACTCCTCGATGTTTCACAAGGAACAATTACCAATCGCCTGTCTAAACTTCATGATGAAGGAATAATCCGCGGTTATTCTATTGACATTGACCCTGAAAAGGTTGGGTGGGACATGACTGTAATGGTCGCCTTGAGAATTGAAAAGGGAATGATGATTAATGTCCAACAGAGCATTGCTGCTGACTCTCGTGTTATTGCAGTTTATGACGTCACAGGAGAATATGACTCAATGGTAATTGCTCGCGTCACCGGAAGAGAAGATTTAAATGACCTTACAAAAAATGTTCTTTCAATTGAAGGCATTAGTCGCTCTTTCACCCACGTAGTTCTAAACACGGTCAAAGAGAGTGGCGTTTCACTACCAAAGTAGTGAAGGGTTCAATAACGGTTGGCAAAGAAAACATATTGATGCAGCCCCAACCATCCTCATTGGACTGCGCCAATTCTATTGAAATGGACCCTCTAATAACTAACTTACACCTTTGTGTCCCGACAACAGATAGCGCCCCAATGATGCGTTTTGGCAAATATGATGACTTGCCACACCAGCATCTTGCCCTCGCTCGGCTATCATCCTCTGATTGGAAAGGTATTCTGATTGCCGACGAAGTAGGATTGGGAAAAACAATTTCAGCGATTAATATTTTGTGTAGCCTAAGGGCAAGGGGCAAGAATGGGGGCGTAATCGTCATTTGCCCCGGTGGATTGAAGCGTAAATGGAAAAATGAATTTTGGCATAGAGCCGATTTGGATGTAGTTGAAACAAAAACTGGGGCTGACTTTAGACATTCTGTTGAACGAATCAATTCAGGAGAACCACTGGTGGTAATAGTTTCCCATGGGGTTCTTCGCCGAGCAGAGATATTAGATTGGTTAGTTCAAAACACTCCACAAATAATGCTTACAATAGTTGATGAGGCGCACCACATAAGAAATCCAAAATCTCGTTTACATGATGCAGTCACCATGTTTTCTCTACAAAGTGAAAAGGTGGTATTGTTAACTGCAACTCCAGTTAATCTATCAACAGATGATCTACATGTGCAATTATCTCAATTATCTCCTGACAGGTGGCCGGATGGAAGGGCTTTCTATCGTTCACTCCGCCCTGGAAATATTCTCAATGATATGCTTGATTGCTTAGCAAAACCAGAACCAGAAATCATGGAATTGGAGCATAATTTATGCCGTTTGGAAAACATCGTCGGCTATTATGGTGATTCAAGACTTGAAATGCTATCGCAACTAATCCGTGCGGGGAATTGGCTACGAGAAACAAAGTCATTGCGAACCGCTTCGGCAGATTTGGTTCGGAAATTGCGACCTCTAAACGGATTAGTAGTCCGCTCAAGACGCAGGGATATGGATTGGGATTTACCCAAGAGAAAAGCAGTTACATTGGATCTGCAATTAACAAAAAAAGAATGGCATCTTTATTTGGCTGCAAAGAACTGGAGTTTACGCCTAATTGAATTACGAAATCCAGATGATGAACATTATGATTGGGCTCTATTAATTCCCGAGAGAATGGCGAGCAGTTGCCTTCCTGCTTTTTCTGAACATGTATTGCGGAAAATGCAACAAACCGCAAGGTATGTACTCAACCCAGAGGAATTTGAGGAAGGAGAAGAGGAAATTGAGTTGAGTGAAGAAGAGCATTTGTTATTATCGCGAATAGGTGACCCCGAAGTGCTAATTCGGGCAGCAGCAGAACTTGGCGAGACTGACTCAAAAAGCAATGCGTTGCTTAACTGGATAATCCCTTCACTACAACACGACCCTGTGGGCGGAGTGATTATTTTTAGTCATTTTAGAGGAACTTTGGCATACCTTCAACGAAGAATGGATGCGTCTGGTCTAATAGCAGCAACGATTACCGGTTCAACGCCTATGGCATTAAGAGAAGATATTAGGAATAGATTTTCGCGTGGTGAGATTGAAGTATTGCTTTCAAGTGAAGTTGGAAGTGAGGGATTAGATCAACAACATTGCCATCGAATAGTAAATTATGATTTACCGTGGAATCCAATGAAACTAGAACAAAGAATTGGAAGGATTGACCGTTTTGGACAAAAGGCCGACCATATTGAAGTGCTAAATATTGCCGTGGAAGGTACTATTGATGCCGCAATACTTGGGCGCTTATACACGCGTATCAGCCTGTTTGAACAAGCACTCGGAATGCTTGACCCTCTGCTTGGCCAAGCGATGCGCTTAATCACCAAACAAGAAATGAAAAGGCCACAATTTATCGCTGCTGAAGCTGTTGCAAAAAATGACCCAGAGAAAATTCGTGGAATGCCTATCCACAAGGGCTGGGAAAGTGCGAGTCCAGATGATGGCGTGGAGACACTATTGGCAATGCGAGAAAAGTGGCACAGAGAAAGAGCCTCTGAAGAAAGAGAATGGGTTGGCCCCGACCCCGGAATCAAAGAGATTAGAAATAATACTCTGCACTTTGGATTGCAGATTGAACCAATTGCTCTTCGCAAATGGTTTGCTGAAAAAATTGAGAATAGGGGTGGTAGCCTTTACGAAAGCGGAGATGAGTTTTTTGATATGATTGAAATTAGCCATCTGGATGCCAAGGAATTACGAAGTCGTTGTGAAGACCCCTTTCAAACGGATTCTCAGACTGTTCATTGGCATGATACAATTGCAAAACTTTCAGGTGGCCCTGGCCCTTATTGGTTGACTGTTACTTTTGAAAAAGAAGCGGCGAGAAGTAGCCCCGAACGCCCATACATCACCCCAAACCATCCCTTGGTCAAATGGCTTGTTGAAAAGGAAAAAGAAACCATTAAGGAAACAGTTTGGCTAAAGAATAAATCCCTGCCCAACTTGCCAAAGGACGGAGAGTGGCTCATCTGTTTTGACTGGAATATTGAAGGATTACAACCAAAATGCCTCCGCAGATGGTTACTAATTGATTCAAAGGGTGAGCCGCAAAATTCGCATTATTCACACTTTACCAATTTGACAACCCAATGCGAAGAATATGATGTAATGGAAGAAGAGTCATTATTCATCGATAAATTACTTGACAATTTGCATTTAAGTTTACTCAATGAAGAAAAAAGACGACTTCATCCTTTATTGGAAGAATTACGTTGGAATGCCCGCTCTTCATGGGAAGAAAGAATCCAGCGCGAACAAACTCAAATTAGCGATGCACAACATAAAGCCGAAAGAGACGAAATTCCTGTCAATTTCCGTTGGCTTAGAATGAAGCAAGGATTGATTCGTAGGTTGCAAGAAGAATTGGGCAACCGTATTGCAGAATTAGACCGACTTGAGCATGATTTATCTGGCGATTTAAGCGCAAAAATAATAATAAAAATATAACCAGTTACTCCAAAGTAATTGGGTGATTAACATCGTATTCATCCATCAATAATAGCAATTCATCAGTAAACCGCCTCAGCCCCTCAACTACCTTTATTTCACTTGAAAAAAACCTTCCCAATGTTTTTCGCGGTTCCAGACTCATCTCAATTCCATAAGCATCAAGGCGCCTAATTAATTCACGTTGTATCTTGCCACCAGTACGATCCCAATCCATCAATAATATGATCGCTGCCCCTCCATCAATTTTATTTTGACAGCCGTATTTCTCATACAAATATGCGCATAATTTGGGCATGCTCCACCCCCTATTCACTAATTCAATTGGGCCGCTAAAATCCAAACCTCTTAATGCGCGTTCATCCTTCAACCCTTCAACTAGAACCGGGCAACCAATACCCGCTCCACCACCTACCCAACCTTCACTTTCCTCTCCTGCATGACTTTTTGAAGGAGGGTTTGTCTGTGTTTGTTGGTTAGGATTATTCCTTTGTCTAGCGAGTGCTAGTGCATTTGCAACTTCCACGTAACGATGTTCTTTCTCAAATGAGTCAGCCCTTCCATTGCGTAAAGATTTTTGCCCTCTCTTATTATTCTTCAATGACACCTTTTCACCCCACCTCTCTCACAAACTATTCCATTGACTTATTCAATCTTCAATTTCAACACTGCGACCTTCACCAATATTTCACTTTCTTCCCTGTGTTTTTTGACATTCAACCATTATTCTTGAGTCAAGATTTTATTCATAGATTCTGACACATCTAGGGCCGAGATATTCTTCAATTTAACCATCTTTTGTCTTGAGGTATGCCCCTGAGTTATTTCGAGATCAATGCTTGGAATTTCTAATATTTCACTCAATAAACGGATTACTGCTTTGTTAGCCGCACCTTTTTGAGGTTGAGCCTTTACTGCCACTTGCAGCCTTCCACGCCACTCGTTCATTCCAATTATAGAATCCCGACTAGCGTTAGGCTGGACCTCTATTGGCAAGAAAATATTTCCATCAAGGCTTTCCTGAATGATGCTAGAAATTTCCGCCACGCCCTTGCCATGCCGCCTTTGTTCAAAGCACTACCCGCCAAATGACATTTATTGTACTCAAATTTGTTTTTAACCGGCCTAAATCACTCATTCAATGAACCTTACATGTAATGCTGATTTTAGTTAATACTTATTACTTGTAAACCGACCGCACAATTTAGGTGCAATCATGCCTGCTGAGTATACTGTCTTTGCTTCGCTTTATGCGGAATTCATTTTTTTGTCCATTCTTGTTGCCCTTTTTGTCTTTGGGTGGCTCGCCTATACCGTATTAGTCCACCGTCAAGGAGTTAATCAAAATGCAAACTTGGAAAAGTTAACGCCGGGCACTTTCCCGAAAGAAAGGGATAATATGAAGGCCGAAATCGCTTGGTTTATCGGCCCAATTATTTTGATAGGATATTTGACATTCCTCGCCTGGGGCTCAACTATTACCATGTGGGCAAATCAACCAGACCCTAATGCTGCTTCTACATTTGACATGGATGTTACTGCATATCAGTGGTATTGGGAGTTTGAGTATAATGAAGATATGACTTGGGAAGAAACTCATGCAGCCCCACAAGGCACAATTACCTTCACAAATGGCACTGAGGGAGTTACGGTATTTATTTGGGAAAGTGTGAGAGACGAGTTCGCCAATCATACCTTCCAAGCTGAAGCCGGAGGAGATATTGTTGAAATTATCGACGGAAGTGGGATGGTTAGTGGTGAATCTTCAAATCATCGTAAATCCGGGCATTCTGTATTAACAGTAAGTGCAATTAATTCAAATGGCGATGAAACTATTCTTGGAATTCAGCATCATGTTGCTGCTGGTTTCTCTTCAATCAATGAAGTTTGGTTGCCAAATGAAATGGATATAGTTTGGCATATGAATTCAATGCCAATCGGTGACAACCCCGCGGTTCTTCATTCTGCATTCCCAATTGAATATGCAAACAAGGAAGACCTTGTACCAAATATTGAAACTACGATGTTTTTCACTCCACAAGATGTCGGAGACTTTGAAATGGTATGTGCCGAATATTGCGGCCAACAACATTCAGTAATGGTTGCAACGATGCATGTAGTTGATTCCACTCAAGGAGGTGTTGCTTGATGCGCACCCGTAGTATAATTCTGGCTCTTGTTGCCCTTGCAGCTCTAATCATTACCCCAAGCATGACTGCTATGCCTGGAGGAATTGGTAGTGGGGCCGACAATGGTTGTTCTTGCCACAATAGTGCTTCTGAAAATACCCAATTAGTTATTGATGGCCTTCCAGATGTTTTCAATGGTTCTGTGGAATATAATTTTAATTTAACTATTGAAAATAGTGCGGTAACCGGCGAAGGTGGAAATGGACGCCTCGGTGGTTTCCGAATTTTTGCATCTAGTGGTATAATAGTTGGTGAAGCCGATACTACTACTGAAATAGATGGTGGAATTACTCATTCAAATTCAGGTAATGCGCAGAGAACTTGGTCCTTCACATGGACTGCCCCAAGCGATGATTCTGAGAGTGTTGAATTTACCGTACTTGGTAATGCAGTTAATGGGGCAGATGGACCAGGTGGAGACCAATGGGCAATGGATCAATTCACAATTGCTGGCGCAAGCGCTGGTGATTCTGGACCACAAGCACCTCCACTAACAGTGTTAATGACTGCAATTCTACTTGCAGCAGTATTGTTTGTCCTTGGCCTAATGTATGTATTTTATGCACGAAACCCTGAGGGCTTTAGTATTGCAAATTTCTCTAGTTTCATGAAAGCACTTCTTACAACAACAGACCATAAAGGAGTAGGTTTACTATACACCTTGTATGGGTTATTCTTCTTCGTTATTGGTGGACTGCTTGCTATGATTTTCCGCATTCAACTGATGTTCCCTGAAAATGACTTTCTCTCCTATAACGAGTACAATTCATTCTTTACTCTTCACGGAACTACAATGGTTTTCCTTGCAGCAATGCCAATGGTTGCAGGATTTGCAAACTATATCGTCCCACTTCAAATTGGAGCAAAGGACTTGGCATTCCCTCGAATAAATGCACTAGGTTTCTGGCTAGTTGCCTTTTCATGTATTCTCCTATATGCCGGTGTTTTCTCTGGAGAAGGCGCAGATATCAGTTGGGTAATGTATCCTCCATATTCAAGTCTACTTGGCGATGGAGACTTTGCAAATAGTGCCGGAACTGTATTTTTCCTTGGAGGAATTGTTATGCTCGGTGCTTCTTCAACCCTTGCCGGAGTTAACTTTATCACCACTATTTTCACCATGCGAGCACCTGGTGTAAGTTGGATGAAAATGCCTCTATTCACTTGGAGTATCCTTGTGTCTATGTTTATGCTATACATCTCACTTCCAGCATTAATAGTAGGTATTTTGTTCTTATTCCTCGACCACACAATTCACACTAGTTTCTTCGCAGTTAATGCAGGAGACCCTATTCTTTTCCAGCATTTGTTCTGGTTCTTTGGACACCCAGAAGTGTACGTGGTAGTCGTGCCTGCGTTTGGTATAGTTTCAGAGGTATTAGCAACCAGTGCGCGTCGTTCAATCTTCGGCTACAAATCAATGGTATATGCAATGGCAGGTATTGGTATTGTTGGTTTCTTTGTTTGGGGCCATCACATGTTAACCAGTGGAATGGATCCTGGTCTTCGTGTAATAATGATGGCTACAACTATGCTTGTTGCAATTCCGACTGGAGTAAAGATATTCAATTGGCTTGCAACACTTTGGGGTGGAAGTTTAGTTATCAAAACTCATACACTTTGGTCACTCGGATTCCTATTGACTTTTACACTTGGAGGGATTTCAGGCATGTTCTTCCCCGTCACGGGATTAACCGCACACTTGCATGAAACCTATTTCGTTGTTGCACACTTCCACTATGTATTCGTCGGCGGAGTTGTATTTGGGCTATATTCTGGATTATACTATTGGTTCCCCAAGGCAACTGGTCGCCGCATGGACGAAAGAATGGGAATAATCCACTTCTTGGCTTCATTCATTACTTACAATGCAGCATTTTGGCCTATGCATGAAGTCGGAGTAATGGGCATGCCTCGCCGCACCCACACATATACAGTTGAGAGTGGCTATGCAGACCTCAATTTCGCAATTAGTCTTGCCGCATTTGCCTTTGGTATCGTTCAACTATTACTCATTTGGAATATAATTTATAGTGTCAAAAAGGGCAAGCCAGCAGGTGAAGACCCATGGGGTGGATGGAGTTTAGAATGGACCACACCAAGTCCACCTCCAACACCATCGTTTGACGTAATTCCAACTCAACTTGATGACAATGATCATCATGAAGATGGTTTCCTCATGCGAATTGTCAAGAGACTTTGGGCAATTGGAGATAAGGAGGAGGTGAGCCAATGAGTTCAGAAGATGATACATGGATGTCAGCCACCGTTATTGGTATTGGATTAATCGTATTTGGAGCAATGATTTTTGCCATATCTGCTGGACTAGTAGCAAGTGGAGCACTTCACTCAAATCATCAACTCGAAGAAGCAATACATGTGGGAGGAATTGTGGCTGCTGCATTAGCAATCCTATACGGAGTTGTTGGCGTTCTCGTTGGAATCGTCAATCAATCAACTGCAGGAGAGTATGAAGACCACGGAGATGAAGGGCATGGGGATGAAGACCACGCACATCACGGAAGTTGGTCTCCAGTAATCATTGCATTTGGCGTAATGCTCTTCTTAATGGGCTTCATCAAGGCAAACCTAAGTGGAGAATTTGGCATATTAGCAGTAGGCGTAGTTATCGTTCTTGCAGGAATTGCCAATTGGTGGAGAGAAGATTTCGGCAATGATGGAGTCGGCGAACCTATTTCAACCGGTGAACCTTTCGGCGGATTAGAAATTAGAAAGGTTGGTATGTGGGTTTTCTTGATGTCAGAAATAATGATTTTCGGTTCATTCTTTTCCTCCTACCTTCGTCTTCGAATGGGTTGGTTAACCCATTGGGATGCAAACTGTGACCCATATAATGGCGTAAATGCACATGCTGCAGGGGGGCACGAAACTCTCGTCCATTGTAACAGTCCAGAAATGGTCAGTCAAGGATACATGGTAGTAGCAAGTGAATTCATAGGAGAATCTTTCTGGACTCTTCTCCCTGGTGCAATTAACACCTTTGCCCTAATTCTGTCTTCTTTCACTGTTGTTTTGGCTCTCAAGAATGCAGGCATGGTTGATTGGCAGGCTTCGAAGAACAAGTTTGTTCGAATGTGGATGCCTGATCAACGCCGTGCGGTACGAAATAACTTGGCTGCAACATTATTCCTTGGAAGTTTGTTCTTAGTCCTCAAGATTGTTGAGTGGAATCACTTGATTACTGGAGCACCTAACTTCAATCTCGGCAATCCGGATGTGGCATTATCTGCATCTGTATTCTATGTGACGACTGGAGCACACGGATTCCACGTATTCGTTGGATTACTATTCCTACTATTCTTTACCTTCAAAGCACAGAAGGGAGGTTGGACGCCTGAAAATAAGCAAAGTATTGAGTACTTTGGTATTTACTGGCACTTTGTGGATTTGGCTTGGGTTGCCATATTCCCTGCATTCTATCTATACTGAGGTGAAATTATGAGTGAACACGCAATGAGCAAATGGGAAAATCTTTTGGCAAAGCCTTTTGGAAATATTTACAATTTCAATTTCTTTGCACTAATGTTGTTGACAGTTATCGAAGTAGGTGCGGTATATCTTGACCTACCCAAATATGATACTTGGGCTGTGTTGGTTGGAGTTGGATTACTAAAGGCATTTGGAATTGCTGCTTGGTTCATGCATTTGCGTGGAGATCCTTTCATCCTAACAAAAACGGCTATGTTCCCTCTATTATTCGTGGCTTTGATGATTTGGGGGATTGGTTTGTCCACTCCTGCCGGTATTGATGCTTTACCCTCTTGGTGTAGCCCTCCTTGGGCTCCCGTCTATCTGCCCTAACTGTTGAACATAGCCACTTGGTAATTCTTGCCAAACCCGTTCAAAGGATGGTTTTATTGATGCGGGCTCGCCCCGTCTTTTCATGCGCAGAGTTGTACTTGCCTTATTGCTGACCTCAAGTTTGCTTCTATCTGGTTGTTTAGGTGGCGGAGATACTAATGAGCCAAATCCAGATTTCTATGGATTTGCTATTGATGGAGCTCAAGTAACCGATTTTAGTGGTATCGACCAACACGGTGAAAATTTCACCTATTCTAATATTGACTCTAAAGTTACTATTGTTGCATTTATTTTCACCCGGTGTCCGGATGTATGTCCTATTACTACTCATTTGCTAAGCCAAGTTAGTACTGAACTTGGTGATAAGATGGAAGATGTGACAATTATTTCTATCAGTGTTGACCCCGAATATGATACGCCAGAGAGGCTGCTCGAATTCACAGAATCTCATTCTGTTGACTGGCCGCATATTACAGGAGATGTTGAAACTATGCAGGCGGTGTGGGATGATTTTGGAATTTTTGTAGATAAGGAGTATATTGCTGCTCATGTAATGGAAGATAATAACAGTACAATGCAGATGATGGAACATCGCGTTGGTGTGGTTTACCCAGACAATTCTACAATGATGCACACCGGGATGTATGGCATGAATATGAGTAATGTTTCGGCAATTGACCACACCGAACACACCCTTGGAAATGCAAATGTGAGTTATGATATCGATAATGGTAGTGTAACCTCAATTGATGGAATTGAAGATACTTGGGAATTATACATTTGGAATACAACCGAGAATGAATGGCAGCCATCGCCAAAGACCCCAGAAAATATTACTATCATGATGGACACTGGTCATATTGGATGGGTCGCAGCAGGGGCTAATGCAAGTAATTTGATGGACCTTTCAATGAATAATTCTTCAACATCAAATTCAGATTGTGATGGTAATGGATATGTTATGGGCGAAGGAGATGGGGCACATTGTATGTGTGATGAAGGCTATGAATGGGGAGAAGACAATGGGTCAAATAATGGCGGTCACCTCTCTTGTGTTCCAAGTGCAGATAACGATGAATATTTAGTTGGGCACAGTACAATCATGTTCCTAATAGATGAAACTGGGAAGAAGAGAGTTCTTTGGACTGGAGTTTCTTGGGACCCAGAGTTGGTAGCCTATGATGTAAGGTTGCTATTCTGATTGGCAAACAATAAATACGTACAATTGAATATCGGTAGTAATACCCTATCATTTCAGCGATAGTGGAAGGTATTTAGAGACTGAAATCTGAGAAATCATCATCAGCAACTGAAGGTGAAGAACGCTTCGGTTGGCTCTTTGGTGGGCCTTTTTTACCCGGTTGTCCCCTTGTTTTTGGTTGGTCTTGAATTTGTGGCTGGTCTCGTGGTTGCACTTGGGATTTAGCCTTGCGAGTTTTCCTAACTGCGCGTTTTTGAGGTGCTTGCTTTTCCTTTATTGGGGAAGAACTTAGGCTTGAACCCATTGAACTGAAGTGCTTTTCTTTCTTTGGCATGGACCTTGGATTATCGCCGGTTAGAGATACTACCCCTCTTTCATTCCCATCATTTCCACTAAACATGCTCGATCCTCTCGATGAATCTCCATCTGAGAATCTATCCCTGCTCCCCCTACTTGGAATCCCATAGCCACCAGATTCCATTTCGGGAGGAGTAAATGCTCCAGATTCTGCCTGCTCCTCAAACTCTTCTGCCTCTTGGGTAAGTACAACTCCACCACCTGATGCTTCTTTTACGCCGCCCTCGGATGGACCCGATTTTAGGATTGAATCAAGGTCAAATCCCTTGATTTCAACATCATCAACATCTACGTGTTTTGTCTTTTTGGCGGCAGCAGCATCTTGCTTTGCCTTTTTCCGCACTCCTGTATGTTCAAGACCGTCTTTCTTGGCTTGTTTTGAATCTGTTTTTACTCTCTTGGCTGCTGCCATTCCCTCTCGGCCAAGAAGAATCTTTGCCGCAGCCGAGGCGCCTTGGCGCTGAATAATTGTTGATATGGTGAAAACGCCAAAGGCACCACCACCACCAATTGCTAATACTAACATTGTGAATAGCCATGTGTTCACACCTCCCACAGGAGCACTATATCCAGATTCTAAGGAAATTGTTGTCTCTACGGTTTCAATCTTTGTAACTAACATATTTCCTCTGAACCCATCGGTCCCAAGACGGTATAATTCGCATTTGCCTCCAGAACTGAGAGTTTGCAGTTCGGAGGTTGGATAATAGTCACTGCTTGAACCACCAGGACTATACAATAGATAACCACTGATTTTCACCGGAGTGTGCCATCTAAGTGCCTCAGTGCCTTCTAATACTTCTTCAGTTGCTGGGATTAATCCTGCAACGGCATAATCGGTTACAGGATCGCCACTTCCATCCAATTTAGGATGTCCTGCAGTTTTTGGCATAAATGGAAGGGCATTTCCGTTTTCTACGGGGTCACCCCAATCTTTGACTTGGACTCTAGCCCCCATTCCGCCATCTTCATGTTGCTTTACCGCATCTGCCCAAGACATTTTTTCAATGACTACAGATGTTGATAATGCATTACTCAAACTAGTTTCACTATTTCCCGCTCCTTCTGTAAAGTGGTGTAATGCAGAAAGCCAACCTGTAATAGTCACCGGTTCCATAGTTTCCCATGTTGCTGCTTGAGAATTTGTTGGTAATGTTTTATTATCGTCGCAACCTATTGCCTTCAAATTTTGCATTTTTGAATTATCGCCAAATGCAGTATCTATTGACACATTCTTTGCTGGCCCAGCCCAATTTACCTCAATTCCATCATCACCCCAATTGGTGATTTCTGCACCCAAACAGCCTGAGAAAACGCTGGTCAGCAGGAGGAGGAGCATGATTTTCGCTCGGGCCATGAAGTAGGGATGAACCGTTCAGTTTGAAAAGGGTGCGCATCTCCGCACAGATTAGAGGGGGCATCTGCTCCCTTGACAAGCAGCGGAGTTCGCATAGCCTGGTAGCGCGCCGGATTTGAAATCCGGTGGTTTCGGCCACGGGGGTTCGAATCCCTCACTTCGCGCCAATAATCAGTAGAATATAGCGTGAGAAAAAATTTGACCCTTCATCTCTCTCAGAATCTAAGGTTTCTGCTTAGGCCTAGTATTGCATAGGGTAGCATCTGTATCGACCCACTGAATCCCCTTTGTATCGGAAAATAAAATGCAAAGGGGTTTCGGAAAAACCCATAACATACATTGATTTTGCTTATACAAGCATTAATTCACACTTACAAACGGC
>Ga0233449_1000722_pt1 | contig 35531 bp, 33 predicted proteins | sample SI_124_October20_FD_183012 | JGI IMG/M metagenome (GOLD analysis project Ga0233449, IMG submission 183012) | Seawater microbial communities from Saanich Inlet, British Columbia, Canada - SI_124_October2016_200_MG | ecosystem: Environmental > Aquatic > Marine > Inlet | place: Canada: British... | reverse complement strand
ATGTACTATCCTTCTCGCTGTTATTTTAGCACCGATGGTTTCTGCTTCTGGTGGCAGCGCAGTGATTGAAGTAAGTAGTATTCAACTTGATGAAATGGGTACATTTGAGGCTAGTGATTTAGAGGTTCCTTTTACTATTATTGAGCAGAGTGGAATGGATGCGGATGTAGAAGTGGGCGTCATTATTTCTTCACTTGAGGGGGCTGAAATACACAATCAATCGATTAATTACACCATTTTGGCATCAGGTAGCACACTAATCAATTACACATTTGCAAACATGCCGTATGGTTTTTCCAACCTCGCTGTTACTATGACCGGAGATACCGGAACAGCAGATTCAAACTATGTTACGCAATTTAATCGGACAATTCAACGTCTTCGCCCGGCGCAATTGTCGATTGAAGAAGTTGTAATAGTTCCAGTTGATAGTATGGGAACTCCAACGGGTAATGAAAGTATTAGAGATGGAGATTATGTAATGATTAGTACTAAGATTGAGAATCTTGGTGATATCCAGTGGTCAAGTGATGTTGAATTAGAGATTGCTGGTCAAGATTTGTTTGAGTCTCATGTTATACCGACCACCTTTGATGCAGCGACAATAACAACAACAGAAACTTACTCCACTTCACAGTTTAATGAAAGCAGTTCAAATATTAGTTCTCTTATGTCGGTAAATGTTTCAGTACCGAATCTCCCACCTTCCCAAAATGAACTATTCTTAGTTAGTACATTTGAGGTAGGGCCGCCGCCTTTAGCAAGAATCGACATGGAACTATTGCACCTTAATTTAGAAGTAAATGCAGGAGGTGTGGCGCAGTGGAATCTCTCAATAGAGAATAATGGTGAACGAGATTTTAGTGGAATAGTCACTTGCGTTTTCACAGGCGGAGAAATCGAATATTCTAGCACAATAGAACTATCATCAAATAACAACACTACAATTCCCATAAGCGCATCTGCTCGTCCAGGTGTTCTTTCTTGTCAGACCAGCGGGCAGCGAATTTGGGATGATTCAATGAGCCCAGTTAACTCCACATTATCCATGACCGCCGCAGCATTTGAGGCAGCAGGTTCATCCTCCCCTGCCACATTGGGAGGGCCTTGGCACAAAGGTGATATTGCAACTTTCTCAATGCTGGTACGTAATCACGGCGATAGTGATGGTATGGTCCAATTACGTTGTGAGATTAACGGAATAATAAGTTTGAGTGAGCCACTTAGTTTAGCAATTGATGCAGCGGGAGAAGTATCAGTTGCGATTCAAATGATAACTACGGGACAAAATCAAGTGAATTGGTCTTTGATTTCTTCAAATGGTGCCATAGACAATGGATTAGAAGGAGTTATCCAAATACCTGTATCTGCCCAGCAAAGTATCGTGCCTAAGATAAGCACAGTAGAATGGGATTCTGCCGAAGGGGTTTCTTTCACATGGCAAGTTGAACTTGATAGTGGTGTGAGCCGAGATATTCGTCTAAGGTTGGGCTATGATTCGGGCGGTTCCGAAAGTTATCCATACGATTCTGTAATTACAATTTATCCTGGCATGACCTCTGGTCAATATGAAATTGGCCATGTTGATGCTGAGAGTGTAGTAATTAGTGTTGATTCAGTTAATTGGACATTGGGTCCGGGACCTACATCGGCAACAAAATCGATACCATCTGAAAGACCAATTTATACGATTCAAATTAATCCACTATCTACGCCTAGAGATCCAACCGAAGGTGATGAAACCAGCATTGTTGTTGAAATTTCAAATAGCGGCATAGTTGATGGAATCTCGGGTCAACTATTTTTGGTTGATGCAAATGGAAATTTGTTGGCTCAGAGTGAAACTGATATTTTGCTTTCAGGAGAGAGTGAAGAAATAACTCTCAGTATTGTTTGGCCTTCTGGCTCCGATGTGAGTTTGACTGCAAAATGGAGCATCGATCAGCAAATAATAATTTCAAGTCAATCATTTTCTTCAGGCACCACTACCACTTCTTCTCAATCATATGACCTGCCGTGGATTGGAATCATTTCTGGGATTGCCATTGCTGGGGCCGTGATTCTCGCAATTAGGCTTAAGAATACCCCGAAGGAGGATGCCCCAGTAAGTTCTCTAAACAAGAAAGCAACTACAAAAACAAAGAAGACATCACCGAAGGCAAAATCTTCAACTTCAAGAAACGATAGAAAAGTGCAAGTTGGTTGTCCTGAATGTGCAAGACAATTGCGTGTGCCAGCTTCATATTCGGGTAAAGTTAGATGCCCAGATTGCTCTAATCGTTTTGATGTTACTTCTAGAGAGGAATCCGATAATGAAGATGAAATTGAAGAAATAGTTGAACAAGAAAAGAAAGAAATTTCTTGTCCTGACTGTGCTCAGTCGCTGCGAGTCCCTACAGATTATTCCGGTTCAGTGCGCTGTCCAGCCTGCAAAGTAGTATTCGGTGCAAATTCTGAATAAGCAAGCATTGATGGGTATGAAGGAACTGGGATAGTTATGGGTGGGCATTTTCAAGAGTTTGAGGATGAATACTTAGAGACAATGTACAGTTATTACGAAAGAGATTCGGAATTACTTGTTAGAACCGGAGAACTAGCAAGCGCCTTGGGTGTTTCACCAGCATCTGCGACAGAAATGATACAGAGATTAGCGTCAAAAGGTTTAGTGAATTACATACCGTACAAAGGGGCTAGTCTTACTGAATTAGGTCTTTCACTGGGCAAGCAGATGAAGAGAAGACATAGATTGGCCGAGGTACTATTGGATAAGTTACCCTTTTTTGGAAATGTACATCAAACTGCATGCCGTCTTGAGCATGCAATTGATGATGATTTGGAAATTGCCCTTTCATTGTTATTAGATCAACCAAATGTCGACCCATCGGGAAGAGAAATACCGCCTGCAAGAGATGATTTAGCAGCGATAATTGAAACTCATGCAAATGTATTGCGGCCGATGAGTGCCGTTTCGGATGGTGGCGAAGGTGAGATTAGAATGATGATTATTAGTGAAACTGGCAGCAATTCGTTATCAGAGATAGGTGTAACCATTGGTACTCGGGTAATGAAAGACAATGGGCGTTGGCAAACTTCCGAAGGCGTATTTTTTGAAATGTCAGAAAATCTTGCTGAAAAAATACTATTGCGTTGTTGAAGTGATATTTCTGGTCAACAATAAAAAGCAATAACCGCCCCCTATTGTTATGGAGGGAGCGGATATACAGACTGAATCCTCCTTCGTTAACGAGTCCGAAGCCAAAACAGGGATATTATCAAAGATAAAGGCAGTTTCTCCAATTGGTGAAAAAGCAACGGCAAAGGAGTGGGAGGCAATATTTCTTGCCATTGATAAACAAATTATTAGTTTTGGGCTCAGATTGATATTATTTTTACCAGCATTTGCAATGTTCACATATTTCATAGCCTGGGCATTTTCAACCGGTTCACCGAATTGGTGGTTGGACAATATTGAGCCAACTATCGACTTAACCTTTTCAATTACTTTAGTTGCAATAACTTTCGTAATTATGTTTGGTTATATTTTGGCAATCATGGTACACCAGCACAGAGTTGGCCTCTCAATGCGTGTCTTTAACAATGAAATAAAAATCTCAAATGATGCTCATAGGCCCGTCCAATCATTACAGGGATATGATGGACTAGTTGATAGAATGAATCGGGCCCGTCGAAAAATAAAATCTAGTTTGCTATTGGCAATGATGAGTGCATCCTTGCTATGCATAATATTCTATATTGGTTCAGAGCATAAATCGGCAATGATTTTGTTATTGGGTTCATTTTCTTTAATGCTATTATCAATTGGACAACAATTGGCCACTAGGTCTCATCAATTCAGCATGGTTGACCGTACAGGTTTGCTCAATGCATATGAGCCAGCTATCCATCCTTCAACGATAAACTCGGTCTTCAATGATTTGCTAATAACGCACATGGACCCTCTGATGAGGGCTCAATATGTTGATTTCATAAAAAGCATTGAAGGAAATATTCACGACTACGTGGAAGTTGATTATGCCCGAGAAAAGATGTTGATGACATTGTACCGTCATTCTTGTGGCCTAGACCGAAATACAATGAATTCTGAATTATCAGAAATTTTGAATGATAAAGGCCTAAAATTAATTGTATCACATGATGTTTTTACATTGGAAATATGGCTTTCATTGATTGCGCACGTAAAAAATTCATGTCCTGCATTCTTCCGAATGATTGACAGATTAGAACATGAGATTGAAGTTGGTAACGATCCAGCGTTGAAGGATTTAGTATTCGAAGTAGATTTAGAAAACGTTGTTACTAATAGAGCAAATCTATTTACAATCATCCACAATCTAGGCCCTGAAGAGAGAACAGTTGTTTTTAGAGTTCAAACACCCGATTTCCGGCCTAATGATGTAGCTCTTACATACAGACTAATGCCTGGTGAAAAATATTGGTGGTCTGATAAAGCGCTGCCAAGCGTCGCTGAAGGTGATGAAGATACATTGGGAATGATGAGTGGATTGTTAAGAGATGGTACCGTTGCTTGGCAGTCGCTATTGCCAACCACTACAGGAGAAGCAACAATCTCAGTACGCCTAGAACAGCAAAGTGGAGAATTATTAGTTGGTAAGCAAATAAATGTGAGAGTCAGATCTGAATTTAGAGCAATGGTCCGTTCTTCCGGTTCACTCGCTGCCAATCTCATCGGAACTCTTGGATTATTAAGCGCAATATTTATGCAAATATATGCATTATTCGGTCAATTATAGAATTGAATAGTCTTGTAAGCCATCCACAGCCTTGAAATGGTAAATGCAGTGGAGGAGTCATGCGCGGAATGAAAGATGACGCTGAGGAGAAGCCTGATGCGGACCTTCGTGAAGAACTTCAGACGATGGAAGCGAAAGTTCGCAAGTTGCGTGAAACACGCAATTCATTTAGCGATTCTGCTAAGCAGAGTGCTGATAAGCGCAATGCAATCCAGGCACAATTCAAGGAGCACAGAGAGAAATCATCTCTTGTTCTTTCAGAAGTAAAAGTAATTCGTGCTGAGATAAAATTGTTCAAAGAGAAGAGAAATGCAATTCAAGACCAAATCCGCCAACTAATTTCTCAGGTAAAGGGCCGCCGTGGTGAAAAGAAAGAGAAGCGTTCTGCTACCGCAGAATTCGCTCAATTAAAGCAAGAGGTGGACAACTTAGAGAGAACTTTCGAAACATCAAGTGTTGGTGCAAAGAAAGAGAAGGAGATGATGGCTAGTCTCAAATTAAAGCATCGCCGTCTCGCAGAATTAGAACCAGATGTTGCACAATTTGACCTTGTCAGTGTTGATTTATCCGATTTAGATGGCTCAATAAAAATTCTAAAAATAGAAGCAGATGGGGCACATTCAGCAATGATTGAAGCAGTTGGCCGTGTTACTGAAAAATCAAAAGAATTAGATGAAGTATTTGCACACCGTGATTTCCTCAAAGCTGAAGGTGACCGATTCCACGAAGAATATCTTGACTTTAGAAAGAAGGCTGATGATATGCATGCAAAGACTGTTGAGTTGATGAAGGATGTTGACAAGGCGCGTGACCAATTAAAACTTGCAAAGAAAGAGAGAGAGTCTTGGATTACAGATCACAACCAATCTGTAAAAAATCAAATGTCCTCAGGTGCTAGTTCAGAAGATGTGGCTAACGATTTGGTTAGTAGTCTAATGTCTTCCGGTTCATTGACGATTGGAGGCACAAGTGGGGCTGATAGCGGTGCAAAAGCCCGTCTCACCAGTGGTAAATCTTCCAAGAAAGCCGGAATGCGTCGAATAGATATGCAGAATCGTCGCCGATGAGGTGGAATTAATGTATGGGGTCATCATGGCTGGTGGTCAAGGTTCAAGACTACGTCCTTTGACTTTAACGCGACCAAAACCAATGGTTGAAGTTCTAGGCAGGCCAGTAATTGATTTCGTAAAAGATGCGATGTTGGAATCTGGTATCGACAATGTAATTGTTACAACTGGGTATAGGGGAGAACAACTACAAAAGCATGTTTCCGATTGGCCAAAAAAAGCCTTGGCGACGCATGGAAAGGTAATTTCTGCTAGAATTAACCAAGAACATTCTCCTATGGGAACGGCTGGAAGTGTTCGCCTCCTAAGTGACTTATTAACTGAAACATTCGTAGTAGGTTCTGGAGATTCAGTGGCATCATTTGACATTTCAGGACTACTACACGCTCACAAACAAAGTGGTGCAAAAGTTACCATGGCACTGTGGGAAGTTGAAGACCCTAGTGATTTTGGTATCGTTGGACTGTCAGAGTCGCATAATGGTGAATTAAATGGAGACCTGCGCGAGGGATATATTAGAAAATTCAAAGAAAAGCCAAGTCCACAAGAAGCATTCAGTAATGTGATAAATGCTGGATTATACATCATTGAACCGGAAGTATTGCATTTGGTTCCCTTCGGTGAGAAGTTTGACTTTAGTAAACAATTATTTCCGCTGGTATTGGAAATGGATTGGCCAATGTATGCTAAGACTATTGATGGCGTTTGGTTTGATGTCGGTAATCCAATGGAATTACTTAACGCACAATCAACATTAGTTAGGAGAATGAATGAATTGCCATTCCCTATTCCAGAAGGCACACTACTTCCAGGGGATGGATTCTGTATGGGAGATTCGATTAATCTTGGTGATGTTTCTAGTAGCGTAATATCTTCCGATTGCTTGATACAAGACAAAGTAGTTATTTCAAATTCGTTGTTGATGTCTGGCTGTAGTATAGGTGCAAAATCATCTATCACAAAATCCGTTCTTGGCCAAAATGTAGTTATTGGAAATGGCTGCACATTGCATAACGTGGTAATAGGTGATGGAGTCAAAATTGGTGCGGAATCAAATCTTGCAGACCAAAAAATTTCATGATTTTACGAATTGTGTCGGCGTATTACTCATATACCCTTGATAGCCGGAGGAGATTATGACTCCTTCTCGTAACGGCCAAGCAGCCGAAAGAACTTATGATAGAACATGGGATGAGATAGAACAAATGCTTTCCAAAGCAGAATCAAAACGTAAGCAATGGAAAAATTGGTTTGAAGAATGTAAGTCTTCAGGCGATAGAGAAGGAATGAAAGAAGCTGCAAGAAATCACAAAGCATTGGATGGAGTAATCAAAACTCTTCGCTGGACATTAGGCGAAGTTGGAGTTGCAGACCCTCTACAATAGTCCTTCTATAGAATCTATAACAAAGAGTTATTATTCAAAGTCCGCGTTGGTCATAGCGCACATCAAGAGTTTCAAGTTCATCGCCTTTCATGGCTGCTCCAGCCATCATTGCCATTGCTTGTGTTACCTTTTCTGCATCATCATAATGCGCAGTTGCAAGTACAATCGCATCAGCCATGGTCTTAGGATCCTCTGACTTGAAGATTCCAGAACCAACGAAGATACCATCCATTCCAAGCCGCATCATGTGTGATGCATCTGCTGGTGTTGCAATTCCGCCAGCGGAGAATGTAACCACAGGTAAACGGCCCATTGTTTTTACCTCTTCAAGAATTTCTCGTATTTCTTGGTGCATTTTTTGGTCAATTGCACCAAAAGGAGTGTTATGATAAGTTCCTGGCAGTTTTGATTGGTTTGCCAACACTCTATATCTGTCAATTATAATCTCAGTAGTTTCATCAATTCCAGAGTCATCAAGTGTCTGTAATTGTTTTATCTCTTGGTCTATTAATCTTGCATGAGTGACTGCGGCAACAACATTTCCAGTTCCTGCTTCACCCTTGGTGCGAATCATTGCAGCGCCTTCCCATATACGCCGTACAGCCTCTCCTAACTCTGTGGCTCCGCAAACAAATGGAATATCATAATCTTTCTTTGCTATATGGAAAAATGGGTCAGCTGGTGTTAGAACTTCGCTCTCATCTACCATATCGACTCCCATTGATTCAAGTATTCTCGCTTCACCTTCGTGGCCGATTCTTGCCTTTGCCATTACCGGTATTGATGTACAATCAAGTATACCTTGGATCATATCTGGATGGCTCATTCTAGCTACTCCGCCATCTCTGCGAATATCAGCGGGAACTCTTTCCAAAGCCATTACAGCAACGGCACCGGAATCCTCGGCAATAGCCGCTTGGTCTGGGTTGACAACATCCATTATGACACCGCCTTGTTGCATACGTGCAAAGCCGCGTTTTAGCAAATCACTGCCCATTCTAAATTGTGTGAAATCAGTTTCCTTAGTCATTGCAATCAACTCGTCCAAAATTATTTACTTCAAGAACATTGGTAATTTCAATGCTCGGCATGAGGGTATGGTCCAATTATTATATTCAATCAGCAAGAACAGGTGAATCACCTTCAGCAACTTCTGCATCTACAGACTCTGTTGCATTGCGTTCTTCCCATGCTTCTTCTCCAGCCGGTAAGTCGGTATCTGCAAAAATAGCATCAACAGGACATTCAGGAATACAAGCACCACAATCAATGCATTCATCTGGGTCTATGACTAGATATGTATCTGCTTCTCTAAATGCTTCAACTGGGCAAACAGCTACGCATTCTTGGTATTTGTGATCAACGCAAGCAGTTGTTACAACATGTGTCATGGGTATTCCTCAAACCTGCTGATGAGGTAGGCATACATGAATAGTTTGGACAAACACTCTCTAAGAATTGTTCGAAAACAATACATCATTGTTCATTCGCAAAGTTCAATTGCCTTAAGAATCGTGTTTTGGGCCTCTTCCATAGAAGTTTGTCCAGGATATACTTGGATTTTGGTTTGACCCTTTACAGTAGCAAGTCCGCCGGGTTTTGAGAGAGTTAATTTTCCATTGATTAAATCACTTTGATCTAATCGAAAATGGATAATATTTGTCTCATCCAATCTGGTGCTTAATTCAGATAAAATAATTTGTAAATTTTCCTTGCCAATATTGGCAAGAGCCTTTTGCGCCGGCCCCGAACGTGTCAATTTTGCCGAAACCATGTGGATTGGAGAGTTGTGATATGAAGTGGTGCGCTCAATTTCTACAGCCTCTTCATCACCGACGAGGGTGGCTAGTGCTTCGGCAAGTATCATTTCATCTTCTATGCCACTGGCGGTTGCCCTCCAAGTGAGTTGGTGAACTGCCATGGGTGAGGGTGTTAGCGAGATGGATTTGATATTAACTCCAAATCAGTATGCAATCATTCGTTTTCTATGTCTGAATCGGAGGGGGCTGTTCATATAGGGGTGGTTAGTCGGCGGAATGCTAGTGGGGTAGCCCCCGCAAGACAACACCGAGAGTGAATCCAATGGCGAAGAAAGTAAGTGCAAGATCACGTGCAGCAGCACGTAAGCAACGTGACAAGTGGAAGATGAAGAGATGGTACACTATTCGTGCACCTCGTCATCCATGGGATTTCAAGCAAATTGGAGAAACAATCGGTGAGTCAGATGAACATATTATGGGCCGTGTCTATGAAATGACACTGCAAGAATTCAATGGCGACTTTACTAAGATGCATATCATCCTTAGATTCAGAGTTACTGAAGTAGTTGGCAGAGATGCATTGACCACTTTTATCGGACACCATCACCAAACAGACCACACACGTCGTCAAATTCGCCGCTACCGTGGTAAGGTTGACGATGTTGTTGATGTAGTCTCAACAGATGGATACCTAGTTCGTTTGAAGCCGTTGATTATTACTCAAAAGCGTGTTCAGACTTCAGTCAAGCAAGCAATGCGTGCAAAGGCAGCAGAAGTAATCCGTGCATTTGCATCAAAGAATACATTCTCTAAGATCCAAGAATCAATACTTGGTGGTGAATTAGAAGGGGAAATCCTCAATGGAGTTAAGCCAATTTATCCGGTAAAATCTGTGGCAATTCACAAGAGCCAACTCTTGCAAGAAGGTGTTACCAATGAGAAGGGACCTACTTTAGATGATATTCATGCAGACGAAGCTCGTCAAGAAGCAGAATTGAAGGCCAAGAAGGCTGCGGCAATCGCAGCAGCAATGGACGGAGAAGAAGCAGAAGAGGAAGTCGCTGATACACCATCTATTCTTGACGCAGCAGAGGCACTTGAGCCAGCAAGCGAGAAAACTGAAGCAGCACCTGCTGAAGAAGAAGTTGCTGAAGAAGTTGTTGAAGAAGTTCCTGCTGAAGAAGCAGTTTCTTCAGATGCCGACTATAGTTCAATGACTGTTGCGGAACTCAAGGAACTCTTGAAGGCTGCAGGAAAGGCAGTCTCTGGAAAGAAGGCAGATTTAATCACCCGTCTAAACGAGTGAATAGATTGGGACCAGTTCTCTTTAGTTGCCAGCGAAAGCAAGGTCCCACACGGTTTGTAGCCGTAGGTTTGACAATGTAGGACAGTAGGCGAATATTATGCAGAGGTTAGCGGTTATCGGTGGAACCGGTTTGATTGAAATGACATTTGGCCAACAATTAACTGATGCAGGATTGATTTTGCAACGAAGAGATGATGTTATTGTTGAAACTAATTGGGGCGAAGTGCCACTTACTTGCTTGAAACTCAGCAGCGCAGAGGGTGAGAAAGAATTATTATTTTTACAACGCCATCACAATAAGGGTAATCCTAGCAAACCACCGCATATGATTGAACATAGAGCAAATATCAGCGCATTGGCCAATAGTGGCTGTGATGCAATTATGGCTGTATGTTCAGTGGGTGCAATATCCGCTGATTTTCCTCCAGGAAAAGTTGCCCTTGCAAATCAATATATCGATTTCACAGGAGTCGCAAGCACATTCCATCATGAAGATGCAACTTTCACTTCTGTAACAGAACCATTCGACGGAGAGTTAAATGAGGTATTACTTGGAGTTCTGCGTGAGGCCCAATCATTTTCAGATGATGAAAAATTGATGTATACCTATTGGCTAGCACATGGTCCACAATTTGAAACACGTGCAGAAGTAGATGCAATAGAGAAATTAGGTGGCAATATGGTTGGCATGACTATGCCGCGTGAAGCAAAACTTTGCAGAGAACTCGACATTCCTTATGCAGCTGTTTGCATTTCTTCAAACTGGGCTGCGGGTCGAGAACCGGGGAATGAATCAGCAGATTTATCCCATCTTTCAGTTTCTGCTGAAGCAAACAAAAGATTAGCACCGGTATGGAAATGCGTCATAGAAATGCTGTCGCAAGGTTGATGCTCCGTCCATGATAAGGACAGAGTAATGACTGCTGCAAGTGTTGACAAATGGATGAACTACCAGGCAACAAATGAATGGGAAGTAATGATAAAGAAGGTTGCAGCCTTCCATCACAAGCATGATTTTGCAAATAAAAATGGCCATGATATGGGATATAGGATTGCCTTGACCGTTGAAGAACTCGGAGAACTATCGGCAGCAATTACCAAAGGAAAGCCAATTGAAGAGTGCGCTGAAGAAATGGCTGATATTCTGATATTACTGATGGGTCATTCAATTGCAATGGAAATAGATCTAAAGGCAGCCTTTGAAAAGAAGTATCAAAGAATAATGAAAAGAGAAGCATTAACTGGACGGCTTGGTGTTAGAGTTACCGAGTACAAAGCAGAGTAGCGAGTATAGTTAACAACTACTGACTTAGCAAATATAATGCTGGAAAGTCATTGGATGCTGGTCATGAGGTCCAGCAGGTTGGTGGTTTTCTCCAATCAAAACAAAACCTAATTTTGAAATCTCTGGAGCAAAAGTATCTGCATCTTCCACGCTGGTATGAATAATGGTCCTAAAAATTTCCTTACAATGTTGTAAAAAGAGTGAGTATATTTCTCCACCTCCGATGATGATAATATCTTCATCTTGTGACAATTGCAAAACTTGCTCATAATCCATTACTTCAACATCTTGCCGAGATGTTCTTGACATCACAATATTTCTTCTATTTGGCAATCCACCAGGGGGAAGACTATCCCATGTTTTCCTTCCCATAACCACTGTTTTGTTGATTGTGGTCATTTTGAAATGGCGTAAATCAGATGACTGCCTCCATGGCAAGTCACCGTCTTTACCAATTGCACCATTTAGATCACATGCGAAAATCATTGCTATCATTGGTAATCCCTCAAATTGCGATTGGTGCTTTGATATGTTCGTGATGTTGATATCCAATGATTTCAATATCATCAAAATTGAATTGGTCTATTTGCATTACTTCTGGGTTTAATTTTAGTTGAGGGAGCGGTAGAGGTTCACGACTTATCTGTAAATTTGCTTGTTCAAGGTGATTATTGTATAGGTGGGCATCTCCCAGAGTATGGACAAATGTACCTGCTTCAAGATTACATACTTGTGCCATCATATGTGTGAGAAGTGCATATGAAGCGATATTGAATGGGACTCCCAAAAATACATCTGCACTTCGTTGATATAGTTGACAATTTAATTTTCCATTTGCTACATGAAATTGGAAAAATGCGTGACATGGCATCAATGCCATTTCATTTAGTTCGCCAACATTCCACGCTGAAACAATAATTCTGCGTGAATTAGGATTATTCTTTATCATTTCAACCGCTTCGTTCACTTGGTCAATAATTCTGCCATCCTTTGCTTCCCATTCACGCCATTGCTTGCCATAAACAGGTCCTAAGTCACCATTTTCATCAGCCCACTCATTCCAAATTCTAACACCATTCTCCTGTAAGTATTTTACATTGGTATCTCCCTTTAGAAACCATAATAATTCATAGACGATTGATTTTAGGTGAAGTTTTTTTGTTGTGACCATCGGAAAACCCTCAGATAAATCAAATCTCATCTGATGCCCGAAAACAGATTTTGTGCCAGTTCCAGTTCTGTCACCTTTGTCCTCACCCTTGTCGAGGATAGTTCGGATTAGGTCTAGGTAGGTCTGCATACTATCGCCATTCCAAAGCCAGCATTGGCAGCACTTGAGGATTACCGATTCAAATAGTTGAAATTCCAATAATATTTTCCAAGAATATTCGGTCTGTTGGTTCAAATGGATTTTCAAAATACTGATTTATTTGCTTAGGATTGCATGTGCTAACAAAGGGCTTGATTTGATTAACAACATGACTCATCGACCATCCTGCGCATACATATTTTAGTCGTGCAATTGCTAATATTGAGGCTAGACCATCTTGCGAGTTTCCCTTTTCAATATTGCTTAATGCATCTAGTAAATCGCTTTTATTTTCTGCCGTAAATGAAGCTAGTGCTTTTTCCGCATGAGATATATAGTCTAGTTCACTATCGATGATTCGTTGTTCTATAACAATTTCTTTCATTGTCATTGGAGTTAATTCAGTTGGCCATCTTGCATTTCCTAGAAGTAACAAACTAATCAATGAATCAATGTAGGCTACATCTGAATTGTGTGATTCCACTACACAAATTCTACGACCATTTATGGACAATACCAAATGGAAGTTTCTCTCGAAATAGCAGTTTTCAATTGTTTGAAACGGATCTAGCGCAATTATCAAATCACCAACTCGGCAGTGTGCTATTGGTCTTTTAGCGATTGCATAATTCAATTTCCACAATTTTGAAGCGTCAATTATTTCTTTGAATAGCGTGATTCCCTTCAATTCCGCATTTATTCTTTCACTTGGTAATTCCTTCGGCAATGTCAGGATGCCAATTGCAGTGTCAACTTCTCTCACAACATATCAATTGTTCAACAATTTATCAAGTATTGAGGCGCGCGTTCTCAATTGAATAATCTCAAGACTTTACGGAGGGAGTTCAAGGTGCTCCAAGAGAAGCAATTGAGCCCATTAACTGGTCAGTGAATTTCCGGTACAACTTAGCTAAAGATGCCCTTATTTCGTGCTCTTCTCCTTGAGCGATTGCAGATAACGATTCGGAACTCATATCTCCACCAGCAGGATCTGCTAGCCATTGTAGCCAAGTAATCCCCTCTCCCGCATGAATATTCAATCGTTTCCAAAAGCGTGGAAATTTATGATGTTGCGGTTGCATACATTGGCGGGTTCCATTTAGTGCAATGGGAACCACAACTGAATTGGGATAAGATGCAGCGAGTCTGGCAACACCGGTTTTCCCTGGTAGCAAGAAAGGAGATTCTGTACGCTTTGACCGAGTACCTTCAGGGAATATGCCGAGGGCTCTATTTGCGACCAAAATATCTGCTGCACTAGATAATGCACCGCTCCCCCCCTCTTCTCGCAAGGTTTCAATCTGACCTGTTGAATGCATCACAGTGCGTAAAACCGGATTCTCAAAATGCCCATCCTTTGCCAGATAATGTGTTGTTCTTCTTGAACCAACAATAACCACTAGCGGATCGATATGTGAAAGATGGTTGGCTGCAAGAATAGTTGCACCTTTGCGTGGAATATGGTGGGAACCACGAATTCTTAATCTCAGTAATGGGCGGACAAATGGCGGAATTACCATTCTAAGCAAACTGTAAATCGGAGTCTTAGGCATCCCCTTGCCAGTTGGATGGATTATCCAATGCTGACGTAAACTTTCCCATGCTTGAATAAGATGGGTGTCTGGTTGCATGTCTTTGCCTCTAACTTTTTGCCTTTGAGTTTTACCTATATTTCTCCGACCTCAACCCCTTTTTGAGAGAATTGGCATATTGCTCAGTGCAAATAATGAATAGGTGATGGCATAAGCACTATGCAGGGGAATCGGATGACAAAAGGCTCGAGACTCCTGACAATTCTTGTTCTCACTACTATTCTCAGCGTCACATGGAGCCCAACAGCATTAGCTGAAATAGAATGGGAAAGTGATGGCTGGCTGACCACTTCTCTCGCCACTGATAGATTGGAGGGCGGTGATGAATTTGGTTGCTATCAAATGCTACATTTGTCATGGAATTTGGACCCTGGTGCTATGGCAATTGAATGCAAAGAATATATCGAAACAAAAATCAATGCCAGCAAGTGGGGTGGTAATGCGATTTCGACATATACTCCTTCCAGTTTGACGATGGCGCAACATGAAATAATTGCCAATCAAGGTTTGGCAGTTCATGGAGATAATAATGGCTTACAAGAAAGTGCTTGGCATGACTCTCAAGATGTTCCTCTGGATATTTGGGATTGGTATAACCTTGGCCGCAGGGGTGGCAGTTTAGAACAGATAATTGGTTCTGTTGACACTGTTAAAGATGCAGTAGAAGAAGGTGGTTTGGTCAATCTATATTGGATTGGTAGAGTGGATGATGCCAGCATTAGGTACGATAGAGACATCGCAAATTATCTCAATGACGATGCTGATGCGTGGCTAACTACTTGGGGAGAGAGTTGGTCGTATTGGACAGTTGATAGATGCTATGAATTTGTCGATGAATTAGTGCAGAAAGAAACTGAAACAATTCTATATTTTGAATCACTGCAAGAAGAATCCTGCAATTCAGTTGCACCTGATGCTTGGAATGTCCCAATAACTTGGAAGATTGATACCAATGGAGTCAATGTAAGTGAAATTCGTATTATTGATTCAGAATTAGGTGACAAAACATTGCCCAATATTGCAGGCGCTAAGAATAGCGCAGAGGGCTGGTTTCAGTTAGATGGAGAATATCTTCATCTTTCTGTACAAAATGGCCATAAGGCGGAGATCCATTTTTCGCAACAATCAAATGACCACGATATTATTGGTCGCTCACAATTTTGGAATAACCATACTGCTGCTGTGACGATAGCATCGCATCACACATCTGACTTATTTTTGTGGTCCAAAGGATTTACCGACTATAGTTCAATAAAATTCACTTGGCTATTGGAGCCAAGGTTATCAGATGGCTATTCTATCTGGTTTCCAATCGCTGTTATTGTGATAACGTCTTCAACGGTATTGGGAATGTTGTATTTGCTAAAGCGAGAAGGAATTGGGCCTTTGGCAGAAAATGAGATACCTAGAAAAGGGTAAATTTCCCCTCTGTTAATGCGAAGCCTTGATGCCTAATTGAAGTCGCCAACGAAATAGAGGCAATCAATATGGGTGGCGAAGATTTAGTTATCGACCCATGGGGTAGTGCACAATCTACCGATTATAGCCGAATTATTGAGCAATTCGGGCTATCTTCCATGGACAACATCCAGATGCCATCTCCATCGCGCCTACATAGAAGAGGAATTGTATTCGCACATCGCGATTTGGACATGGTCTTGGACGCACAAAAAACGGGAGATCCTTTTGGTGTGTTAACTGGATTAATGCCGAGCGGCCAGATGCATATGGGGCATTCAATGGTCATAGACCAAGTAAAATGGTTCCAACAAAATGGAGGCGATGTGACTATTGCAGTTGCCGATTTAGAAAGTCAAGCAACGAGAGGTGTATCATTAAGCAAAGGTCGTGAAATTGCATTGGCCGAATATATTGCTAACTATGCTGCACTTGGATTAGACCCTGAAAAAACAAATGTGTATTTCCAATCATCACGGCCTATTGTCCAAAGAATGGGATTCCAATTAGGCAAGAGAACCAATTTAAATGAATTTGAATCTATTTATGGATTCAATGGCGAAACTAATCTTGCACATGTTCAAGCACCTCTGGTTCAAGTAGGAGATATTTTACATCCTCAAACCGATGATTACGGTGGCCTAAGGCCTATCGTTGTCCCTGTAGGTGTTGACCAAGACCCCCATCTTCGTTTAACGAGAGGCTTGGCTGGGAAAACGAATTGGTTTAATGTTAAGGATGCAAAAATTGGAATAATTATCGGACTTTCTGTCCAAGAAGAAAACGCCACCATTCTAGGCCAATTACCTAATGGCAGAATGGACAAAGATAGATTAAAGGAAATTTTCGATGGAATAGTCGGGTGTTTGCATAATCTCGGATTTTCAGATATAATGTCAAGTCCAAAACAAGGAACAGTGCATGTACCAAGTGCTACAAAAAGCGATAAGGGGAAAATACGCATGGCCCTGCTTCAATATGAACGTAAATTAGGGGGGATGGGTTTGCTCGCACCTTCTTCAACCTACCATCATTTCGCCGTTGGATTAACTGGAGATAAAATGAGTAGTAGTCAGCCAAAAACAACATTGTTTTTGAAAGATGATTTGTCCTCGGTTGAGAAAAAGATAAAGAGGGCATTTTCAGGGGGTCAATCTACAATTGAAGAGCACAGAAGACTTGGTGGAAATCCTGACATCGATGTCTCTTATCAGTATATGATGTATTTCTTTGAAGACGATGATTCATATTTGGCAGAAATAAATTCTGACTACCGTTCTGGAAAATTATTGGCTGGAGAAATGAAACAATTGTGCATTGATAGAGCATTGGCGTGGCTCGGTAATCTTCATGAGATGAGGGACCAAACTGCACATTTAGTCAAGGATTTTCTCGCCCCTGATGCACTGTGAATTAGTCATCACTAGACAAGACCGGTGGGTCTGGGCCAACTGGTAAATCTACTAATTCCTCGTCACTCAATTCTCTTTCAATAGCATCTTCGTGAATAATCATTGAGTGACCATTTGGGTCAAGTAATTCCAAAGTGATTGGTTGTGAATCATCTTCTTTCAATGAACCGATTGTAGTCAACATATTTTCTAACTTGTTGATTGCATCCATCGTTTCTTCAAGTCCTTCATGAATTTCTCCCGCCGCATGTTGTAAAGCCTCATTTTGAACATCACGAAGGACCATTTTAATGACATCAACAAAGCGATTCATTACACCTTCTATATTTGATACATAACCGGTTGAATTACTTCCGGGATTAACTACCAAATCTAATTCATCAACCCTAACAGTACAGGAAGATGAACGAACAACCCGTGCTAGTAATTTGTCTGGACTGTCAATAACTATTTTCCATGCACCCGATTTTTTCCCTTCTGCAGGAATAAAATCAGTTTGTCTCCAACCACAAGAATTGCAAAGTACGGTAACTTGAGTGTGTTCGCCAAAATATGGAATTTCATCAACATGAGCGATCATCTTTACTTCACCCTCAATAAAACAAATGGGGCAAGGGATGTTAACATCTTGAGGTTCCATCACAAACGCCTCTTACCTAAATCATCTGCTTCAGCCGCAAATGCTTCATTGTCAACACCCTTTAATCCGCGACAACCAGGCGGTAGGAACATCAACCTCGAATCAGTAATTTGGATTATTTGGCCGCCTAAATCACCTTCGATAAAAATATTGAGTTGATCTAGTGCGGTAGTAAATTCAACCTCCCTCTTCATCAATCGGCTCATTTCCACAATTGCTCCATGACCATCACTGAGCCAATCCATTAACTGTCCAACTCCAGTTAAATCGTGCAACACTGCTCTATGAATTACCAAGCCATTTGACTCATCCTTCATCGGTGGGTTAGGGTATAACTTTTCTAAGTCGTGAAATATCAATTTAGTATTTGGAGTTGTTTTGGGAGTACTCGTTTGAGAACTTGGCATATCAAAAGAACGAAGAGGATTAAGTTCCACAATCGGTGGTAAGATTACATCTTCGACGACTTCCTCATGATCATGGGAACTGATTTCTTCCAATACTGGCTTTGGAGGAACTGAAATTGGGTCTTCGTTTTCAGTTACCGAATCACGACTTTGAGAAGTTTTTGCGATGTCGGAAAAAGCATCGAGGGAATATTGGCGAGTTTCCTCCTCATCCGGATTCTTCCCCGCCATATTTTGATGGGGGTGGCGACGATTCAAGAACCCCTCCCTATCTTTCGTTCAGATAATGCTGATTAGAGACCATATAATTTCATTCAATCTTCTCGCGGGGTTGATAAGGGTTCACCGATAGGGGCAGATTGCGGCTCAAAGTTCAATAGGTGTCGCCACCGAGGATGATTGATGATGGACACACCACCGAATGTCGTAAAGACTGGAACAAGCACAATAGGGATTACTTTTGATGGAGGAGTTGTTGTTGGTGCCGACCATAGAGCTACAATGGGGCACTTTATTGCAAACAAGAGTGTGCAGAAGTTGTTCAAAATTGGAAACAACCTCGCACTGACTACCGCAGGTTTGGTAGGACATGCACAATCTCTCTCAAGAACACTATCTGCTGAAGTATCTCTCTTTGAGTTACGACGTCAACAGTCAATGACTGTCAAAGGCGCAGCAACACTTACCGCAAATATCCTCGTCGGACGACCTCATTGGGTACAATTACTCATCGTTGGCGTAGATGAAGATGGTAGCCACGTATACTCAATTGACTCCGCAGGAGGATCTATTCCTGACAAGTATTGTGCAACTGGTTCAGGCTCTCCATACATGTATGGTGTCCTAGAAGATAATTTCAAAGAAGGCATGAGCCGAAGCGAAGCATTGAAACTCGCGGCACGCGCCCTTTATGCATCGGGGCAGCGTGATGCAGCATCCGGTAACGGCATGGATTTGGCAGTAATTACTGCAAAAGACGGCTACCAACAAGTATCTCAACAAGAAATTTCCAAACTTCTTAAGTGAGTACATTTAGATTCCCGCAACTCCAAGTTGCAACCATATTATGGGTACTGCCAGTTTGTTGGGCGGAGCGGGAGAAGGTGAGTAAATGCGCCAAACATTTAAGCAAATAAAAGACGAAATAGCCAAAATAATCCCAAAGACTGTGGATTATTCAGTTGACTTAGAAGCTGGTGATATTGTCATCGTCACTTCCATGCTGGAGAGATTCACTGGTGGTGAAGGATTCCTCGGAAAGATTGCAAAAACAATCAAAAAGAAAATCATTCTAAGGCCAGATGAAAAAATAATGATGTCCGAAGAGGATACATTAAAAATCATCAAGGAAATTATTCCTGAAGATGTAGATATTAATCATATATATTTTGACCAGTGTTTCCGAGAATTGATAATTCAGTGTGATAAACCAGGAAATGCAATAGGACGCAAGGGTGTAAATTTAAAAGAAATCCGCGATAAAAGTGGTTGGTTGGTAAAGGTGGAAAGAACTCCGCCAATTCATTCAAAGACAGTGCATGATATACGAGGATATAGGCAAGCGAATCATGAAGAGAGAAGAAAATTGTTGAAAGATTTCGGACTTAATATTTACCGTCCAACAAGGCCGGGTCAACAATGGGCTCGTTTGACTGCTCTCGGGTCTTATCGAGAAGTCGGAAGGGCTTGCCATTATGTAACCACTAATGAATCAAGAGTTATGATAGATGTTGGAGTAAATATTGCTAGCGATACTGACCCAATGCCATACTTCACCGCTCCTGAGGCTTTACCGATTGAAAAATTAGATGCTGTTGTCTTGACACATTCTCATTTGGACCACGCGGGAATGCTTCCAGTACTATTCAAGTACGGATACAAGGGCCCAGTATATTGTACACCACCAACACGTGATTTGATGCTACTGTTGCAAACAGATTATTTGAAAGTTAGTGGTTCTGAAGGAAAAAGATGCCCATATGATATGGAAGATATCCGCACATGTATGAAGCACGTCGTTGATGTAAATTGGGGAGAAACCACTCAAATCACCCCCGATGTCAAGTTGACGTTCTCAAATGCAGGTCATATTTTGGGTTCTTCTGCAGTACATTTGCATATTGGTGATGGAAAACATAACATTGTTTTATCTGGAGATCAAAAATACGAAAAGTCATGGTTATTCGATGCGGCAAATACTAGATTTCCACGTGTTGAAACATTAGTATTGGAATCAACATATGGCGCATCAGGAGATTACCAGCCAAGCCGTCAAGAAGCAAATCAGGAATTGCAAGATATTGTATCTAGAACTCTAAGACGAGGCGGGAAAATGATTTGTCCTGTATTCGCAGTAGGTCGTAGCCAAGAAGTGATGATAGCAATCGATGAATTATTCCGTTCAGGCGCAGTAAAACCGGTTCCTGTGTGGCTAGATGGAATGATACAGGAAGCAACTGCGATTCACGCAGCTCATCCAGATTATCTAACCAGCAGTTTGCGTAAATCCTTACTTCAGGATGATGGTGAAAATCCATTTACAAGCGAGTGGTTCAGGCCGGTAAGAGGAAGAGAATTGCGTGATAGTATTATTCACGATTCTTCACCATGTATTGTTTTGGCAACATCTGGAATGATGAGTGGAGGACCGGTAATGGAATATTTCAAGCACTGGGCACATGAAGACAGAAATTCGCTTTGTTTCGTGGGATACCAAGCAGAAGGAACTCTTGGAAGGAGATTGCAAAAAGGCTTTGGAGAAGTTCCGATGGTCATTAACGGCAAAACTGAAATTGTAAAGGTTGGCTGTGAAATGTTAACTATTGATGGATTTTCGGGTCATTCAGATCGTAGACAATTGTTAGAATTCGTAGACCAAATTCACCCTAAGCCGCAGAATATTATCTGCCACCACGGTGATTATTTCAAATGTAACGAACTTGGTAGAACATTGCGTGACAGGTATAAATGCAGGACCTATGCTCCAAAGAATCTAGAAACAATTCGCTTGATGTAATCACATTAATGGAATATCATAACCCGATTGAATTGGGTCTGGAATTGCAGAATCAACTTCGTCAACTGCGGTTGTTTTGACACTATTGGTTTTTGGCAACGTGATATTTACTCCTGCGGTTGATGAGTGGGAATGATTTTTCTTTTCTCCTGAAAAAGTTGAAAATAATAATATTATAACTACTGAAAAAAGCAAAGCAGGTAATAACAAATTGTAATTCTTAGTGGTAATCACATGTTGACCAAATATGATACCTGCGAAAATAATGATTGCGAATGTCATCATTCGTTTTGAAAGTAGTTCCACAGTGCTGGTAAGACCACTCTATTCATGAACCTGTTGCACCTCTGCCGTTACATGTACTCTTCAGATAACCCTACTCAATCCTCCGCCGCTTGCCCGGGATGGTTGATGACCGCTGTTGCTCCCTGGGGGGAAAACGAGGAAGATGCATTTGACCAAGGATTGGTTGAGTTGGGTTTGGGCGATGCACGATTAATCCAAGTTAAAGGTGCGATGTTACCCTTAGGCTTTGAAGCCACAGCACCGCAATCATTGCCTATGGGTTCCTTAGTAGAGTGTCATTTGGCGACATCATTTGCCTGGAGTGGAGCTAGTGCATGCGCTGGAGTCGCATGGGCTTCTTGTAAAACGCCCGAAGGTGATGAATGTGCAATTGTTGCAACAATCTCTACTAACTTGGATTATGATGAAACCTCATTACTGCTAAGACGCAATTTGCAACGAAGACTCGCGAGTAGAGATTTAGAAGTAGTTACTTTTGATTTAGCAGTTGATGAAGTAACTGCTGCGGGAGACCACCATGGAGTGGCTATGGCTGCACTGATTTTACCAAATTCATTATCACTTGGAGCAAATACTGCTACTGGCCCAATTAGAGGAGGATTAACGCGCCAAGCATCGGATTCGGCGGTTAATCGAGTAGAGGTAAAGGCTCCAGCAGCACCTGCAATGAGGCCTGGTGGTAGAAGGTCTGGAGAAGCAGGAGATACAGATTTCTCAATCTAAATTAATATAGTCTTGATTAGGATTGAGAATAATGAAGAATAAGCAATGGGTTGTTATTCGCTGTAATGCGTGCAGAAATTGCCATGGCTCAAATGGGCATTACAAAAAATGCCCCCATTGCGGCAATAGCATAAGTGAAACTGCAGAAATAGTCGCCACTGTCAATTCAGATGCAGAACTAAGAATGGAAGTTGCAATTGCAAACACTCCTGCGGAATTGCGGGATGTGTTGAGAGATAAACTGAAATCAACTGAAAAACTTGTATCCAATTCAGAACCTCAAGCATTCATTATGGCAAAATGGGTACATCAATCGGCTGATGAAAACGGCGAAATAACAATACAGAACCTAACTTCATTGATTAAGACAAAAAACAGCGAGATTTCGGCTGAAGATTTGATTTCTATGGCAGAAACACAGGGCATGTTGCTTCGAATTGGTGAAAACCGCTGGACTCTCCTTGAGTGAAGTTCATATGGTAAAGGCCGTGGCAATGAAGCAAGGGCGTATGGGTTAGTTTGGCCTATACTCGGGCGTTTGGGACGCTTGGACCCAAGTTCAAATCTTGGTACGCCCACTTTATTTTTACTTCGCTTAGGGTTTCCATTATTGATAATAATAATTATTCATCAGGTAATGTGATTGAATGAACCCAGATTATGTGGTATCCGAATTGTGTTTTAATGAAACGTTGAGGCACACTTTCCGGTTGCATTGACCAAACTTCTTCTTCAAAGTCTTGAACCATTTGACCTTCAATAAATTCTCCCAAATCTCCTTTCTTAGAACCACTTGGGCAAGTCGAATACTGCTTGGCCATTTTTTTGAAAACCTTAAGGGGTTTTTTTGCATTTTGGATTGCCTCTAAGCATAATTTTGCATCTGGCTTATTGCCAACCAAAATATGCCGCACATGGGCAAATCGCGGCTTTTTCCTTCTATCATGTCTACGCATTGATCTCACTCCTTGCAGAAATTGCATTACGAATTGAGTCCCTTCCCCTCAGTTGTTGTTTGACGACTACAGCCATCCTATCAAAAATGTGCGCACAGAACCATGCGAACAAGACGATAATGAATATTGGAATTCCTCGTTCCACCAATGTCCTTTCCAAATCAGTTGAGATTCCGGGGATAATCGCTACCCATCCGATAAAATATGAAACAAAAGCAAAAATTGTATGTGGAGAAACTTTGCGGGAAAATAGCCAAAATAGGTTCCTTGTATGGTGTTCTATAGCCATCATCAAACCAACTTTAAAGAAGAATGAAATATTATTTATTCCCGATACTTCATCTCCGTATATTGCACGAACTGGGTGATGAGATATTTTCCAGCCATGTTTTGCTAACTGAATTATCCAGAAGTTAGGGTAGCCATAGCCACTCCAAGATTTATTCCAATTCCAATTTCTTAGCACAGCATAACTTGTGGCAGTATATCCGCACTGTGAATCTGAAATGGTTTGTCCGGCAGCCAATGAAGTGAAAAATGAAAGTAATAAAGTTGCCAATCTACGAATAAGAGGCATACTGCGTAAGCCTTCAGGATGACTGGAACGGTCACCTTTGATATGTTCTGCCTTGCCAGAAATAACACAAGTTACCAAGCCCTCAAGATCTTCTGGGTCCATCTGGCCATCTCCTGCCATCACCGCACTAACAAATTTTGAATCTGCAAATATTTCTAGCAATTTTTGATGGCCAGTATCAATTGCCTTTCCAACACCTACTCCATCCAGTTTTACGAGGGATAATTCTGCTGAACAATGAGTGGAAAGTGCAATCTCTGCAGTATCATCGGTTGAGCCATCATCAATAACCACTGCATGGTCAACAAATGAAGGAAGCGTTGATAGAACATGCTCAATATGCTTGGATTCATTACGCGCAGGAATCACAACGCCTATGTTCCACTCCTGCAACATGAATTATCGTGGGGCTATTCATTCAATAACTAATCCCACAATTTTCCAACCGTATTGAATATTAATGTGAAGAATCAACGATGTGTATTATTTTTCAAGAGAGAATTGATAGAGGAAGAAATATGCAGAGGTTTCGTGAGCAATGAGTTACGTGTGATATTAATGGGTCGCGATGTAGAGTTGCGAGTCATTTCACTTATCGTACGGTGCCGTGCAATTGCTGATGATGTTGTTTTCCTTGATATGGGCTCAAATGATGAAACTATTGAATTGGCATCTGAGATAAATTGCCCTGTATTGAATTACAATGGCAAGATGGAAACAGCTAGTATAGTCAATTTCTTAGACAATAGTAAATTGGAAGAAATCGCTACTACTTTACTGATAAACATTACACCAAATTGGAAATTACGAGATTTGCCGTTGACTGTAAATAGGGCACGTGATAATTGGGATGTTCATATTGCAGTAAAGGGAATAAGTGATGGAAATATAGTTCCTGACGAGGTAGTGTTATCGAGTATCGAATTTAATCACCTAGTGGTAACGCCTGATGGTATTCGTGCTTTGTGCGATTTAGGGCCACTTGCTACAGCAATGGAATTACCGGAACATCTGCGAGTGAGAGTCGTTAGTTCGATTTCACAAGTTAGAGTTCCACAACAAGAATCACTTGCAACAGCAAGTCGTTTCGCTCAATTATTCTACTGGATGTTAGAATCTAAGCATCCACTCTTTTTATTTGGAATACCAGGAATAGTATTATTTGTATTGGGATATAAGTTATCAGGCAATGTTGTTGATACCTTTGATGAGTTGAACTCAACCTCTATTGGAGTCACATTATCGGTTATCGCAATGACAATGATTGGATTATTTGCAATGATGGTGGCAATAATTCTCTATATTATGGGTAAACAAGCCGAACAGATACAATCTCAATATGATTGGAAACACAAGGAATAATTTTCCTTACAATATAAATGGTGATTTTATGCGAAATTATACAGGTTTGGTTTGTCTTGATATGGATCGTGTCTTGGTAGACCACCTTTCAACTTGGCAGTTCGTTTATGACAAGTTAGGAATAAATAACGATGAATCCTTTGAACTGTATAATCAAGGATTACTAAACGAATGGGATTGGATAAAGTTGGACATTGCTCTTCTTAAGGGTAGTAGAAACATACCTGAGGCACCGCTGACTGATTCTGAAATGCGCAGCCATTTATTGGGTGTTCCAATGATGAAAAATTATCACAAATTAATTGCAACTTTAATTGAAAAAGGATTTGCAGTTGCGATTGTAAGTGGTGGCTTACAACAAACTGCAAGAGATATTGCTGCACAATTCCCTAGTCAAGAAAAATGGAAAAGGCGATGGGGAGGAATTGACCGTCATACCAGCAATAGACTCAGTTCAGGATTTGATACCAAACTCCATGTTTTTACCAATGGATGGTTAGTCGGAAAGATGCTACCTAATGGAGAGAATATATTGGACGACTTTGGCCGTTATCAGGTTCAAATGAATGGAAAAGGAGCAGTTGTTAAAATGCTACAGAGGAGATTGGGCATTAGCAAAGAGAGAACGGCTTCGGTAGGCGATTCAGCGGGAGATATTGGCATGTTTGCACAATCATCACTGGCAATTTGCTTTAATCCATGGGATGATAGACCAAAGAAACATGCTGATGTTGTTGTCGAAGAAAAAGATCTCGCCATTGTACTAGAATTAATCACAAATGCAATAAAATAAGGGGTTTTGATGCAATAATTGATAACTTTGCCACCTAATAGCAATTAGCATGAATGGCATTGATGACAGTTTCATTTCTTCTTTCTGCCCACATTGTGGATTCATGTTGGGAGAATTTATTCCAGGATTACCTTGTCCACATTGTGGAGAACCACTAATTTGAATCAAGGTGAAACTCTTCGGGAATCTCTTGGGAATGGAATTACTTCTCTTATGTGGTCTGCGCCAGTTAGCCAAGAGCATACTCTATCAACTCCTAATCCAAAGCCGCCATGAGGAACGCCGCCATAGGATCGAGTATCAATATAGAATTGGTAGGCCGCCTTATCAGTTCCTTCCTCATCAAGGCGAGCAAGTAATTCTTCTTCGGACCAGGTTCTCTCTCCTCCACCGATAATTTCTCCGTAACCCTCAGGTGCTAACAAGTCGTGACATAGAACATATTTGTCTTCATCCGGGTCAACTCTATGATAGAATGGCTTTGCAATCTTTGGATAATGGGTTAGGAAATGTGGTACATCAAAGTCTTGAGTCAATACCTTCTCCTTTGAATAATCTAAGTCCTGTCCCCATTCAATATCAACACCCATTCCCTGTAAAGTTTCAACCGCTTCATCGTATCTCATTCGAGGATATGGACTATCGGCGTATCTTGCGACTAGGTCAAGGTCACGTCCAATACTCTCTAACTCATCTGAGCGATGTTCAATTAAATCACTTGCAATTTTTCTAACGACACCTTCGCCATGAGACATTATTTCATTATTTGTTGCCCATGCAACTTCCATTTCAGCATGCCAAAATTCAGTTAAATGTCTTCTAGTGCGTGATTTTTCAGCACGGAAAGACGGCGCTATAGTATACAACCTTTCCAAAGCTGGCATTGCCGCTTCTGCATACAATTGCCATGATTGAGTAAGATAGACCTTCCTTCCAAAATATGGTACTTCAAACAAAGTAGAACCACCTTCAACAGCACCAGCTACAAAGTTTGGTGCCTGATACTCAGTGAAATCAAGGTCTCTGAAATAATTATGAATTGCGCCAAATACAGTGCTGCGAACCTGTAACATAGTCGTCATTCGTGAAGTTCTAAGATATAGGTGGCGATTGTCGAGCAAAAATTCAGTTTCTCCTCCATCAGCAGCCTGCATTGCAGATTCAGTAATCGGGAAAGGCCTTTCAGGATTTACACTACCTACTATGGACACAGAACTTGCTACCATTTCATGGCCGCCATCTGCTCTTTCATCGACATTTATCATACCGGTGATAATAATTGAAGATTCAATGAGTGCACCTTTTGCATCTTCAAAAGGTTCATCTCCAACAGCATCTCTTTTTACAACACATTGAATCACACCGGTGGAATCTCGTAGTACTATGAATCTGATTTTATTGGAGCCACGGCTACGTTTCACCCACCCCATTAATTCAACTTCCTGTCCGTCGTAATTTCCGGCTTGGACATCGCCGATAAAGATGGTCTTCACCATATTCGCACCGGCTCTTCCTACATCGCCTCGTAATTCAAGTTCACCCTAATAAAATCTCAATGGAAAATGAAAAACAGTGTGATAATTGCACGATAATTACAACATCTATGGCAAAGTGTCAATACTGAGTATTGTGAATTATTGGCATGCGACAAATTGCGGTTTATGCAATTGGAGGCAATGCGCTATCATCTCCAACAGGAGATAATGTGCAAAAGAGTTCACAAGTTCTTGCCAGAGTGATGAGCGATGTTATTGACTTACTAGAGGGTGGCTGGGGCGTAATTCTAACTCATGGAAATGGCCCCCAAGTAGGTCATTTGCTGACATTGGATATTGAACAAGACCAAGAAATGGATAGTTGGGTTGCAGCAACACAAGGTATGATTGGGCATTCATTATCAATCAATTTGGATTCAATTCTAATGAGGAGAAGAAGGCCAGAAAAAACAGCCGTAGTATTGACAAGAGTAGAGGTTAATGGCGAAGATAAAGGGTTTCAGTACCCTACAAAACCTGTCGGACCAGTATTGTCAAATGAAGTGGTAATGAGTGCAGATTGGGATATTGCTGAAACGATAATAGGTCCAAGAAGAGTTGTTGCCAGTCCACTTCCTATGCGTGTATTGGACCTTCAAGTGATTCAAAAATTAGTTGAATTAAAAGCGGTTGTTATTTGTGGTGGAGGCGGTGGTATTCCTGTGGTAAAGAAAGAAAATCACTACGTGGGTGTTCCTGCAGTTATTGACAAAGATCGCCTTTCAGCACTACTGGCCATCGAATTAAAGGCTGATGCATTGATTATTTCAACAGCAATTGATTGTGTAAAAACAGGTTTTGGTAGTGATAAAGAAGTTAGCCATAAATCGCTATCAATAGATAAGTGCGAGCAATTCATGGAAGAAGATGAATTCCCAGTTGGTTCAATGGGTCCAAAAATTGGGAGTTTGATGGAAGCAGCATTGCATAATCCGAAATGTAAGGCAATACTATGCCAACCTGGTGATGCAATGAAGGCACTTCGCGGAGAAGCAGGTACTACGATACATCAATGAAGGATATTCTCAAAAAATGCAAAAATTTGCAAGCGCATCTTCAATAAGCGAATCGCCTTAGCCCATCTAATGACTAACGAGTTACCAACAATTGAAGCCGAAGCACACTGTGATGGACCATGTGGAGTATATGACCCAGCAAGTGCAAGAATCGCTGCTGAAGCAGTACAATCAATGACAAACAAAATGCTCACCTTAGAATGCCCAGATACTTCTGATGCACCTGCTATGGCTGCATATCTAAACACAATGAGCCGATATGCTGCAATCAAGGAAGAAGAAGGGCACAAGTGTAAATCTGAATTGCTAGTACTGTGGACTGATTTTTTCAAGCCTGTTCACCTAGAAGCAAATCCAAACTTACACGATACTTTTTGGAAGGCCGCAAAATTATGTTCTGCCTGTAAGGTGGAAGTATCAGCAGTCCACGCACAAGAATTGATGGACGCAATTGAAGAAATACACAACATGTTCTGGGCCGTAAAGGGCAGAGATGTCGCATGGGTTCGTGCATCTTGAATCATTAATGAGGATTGTAAATGTCTGATTTCCACGTTATTATTCGTGGCGATTCAATGTGGCCAACTTTTTCAGATGGTGAAAAAATAATGGCCAGTGAAGTTAGTAAGGAGAAACTAACAATAGGCGATATCGTTGTATCTAAACATCCATTTAAGTCAGAAGTAATCATTGTAAAAAGGATAGATAGAATCCTTGCCGATAATAGATTATTTCTCCAAGGAGATAATCCAGATCCATTAGCGAGCGAGGATTCACACAATTTTGGGCCAGTGAAAAATAATTTGATTATTGGTATTATCAATCGTGAAAACAAATAGTACTGTACGTTGATAGAAGGCGGGCCTGACGGGGTTCGAACCCGCGACCGATGGATTAAGAGTCCATCGCTCTACCTGACTAAGCTACAGGCCCATCCCGCCCTCTTGCAACCCGTATTTAACCATTGACGAAATTATTTGTTTACTAGTGTGCAGAGTTTAATCAAGCCAGTCTTCCAACTTGGTTGATATGAGTTTCCACGCCATTGGCGCCTGCCAAAACAACAGCATCACACATATTATTGAATAATCCGACTTGAACAACACCAGCTATGTTCAAAACATCTGCTTCCATCTTTACAGGATTGGTAATTGTTGGACCACAATGTGCATCTGCGATTAGATTTCCGTTATCGGTAACTACAGGGTTGTCGCCAGCCATTCTACAATTAACTCTACAATCTAACAATCTGCCTAAGGCCCGAATCGTAGCACTACTGGAAAATGGAGTTATTTCTATTGGTAGAGGAAATGCCCCGAGAACTGCAACCCGCTTCCTATCATCTGCAACCACAACCATTGCTGAAGATTCTTGGACGACTATTTTTTCTCTCAGTAATGCGGCCCCTCCACCCTTGATCAGTTGAAAATCCGGGTCGTATTCATCTGCACCATCGATAACAATATCTAGTCCATCAATGCTGGATAATTCAACTAGTGGAATTCCAACTTCCAATGCTAATTTTTCAGTTGCAAGAGAGGTAGGTACGCCAACAATTTCTAAACCTTCTTCAGAAATCATTCGTCCCAATTCAATCACTGTATGCTTCACAGTAGAACCAGTACCAAGGCCAACTTTCATTCCTGTTTTTACGAATGAGCATGCTGCGATTCCAGCCTCTTTCTTTAGTTGCTCAACATCTGCCATAAGCAGTGGGTATTGGATATAGTTCATGATGCTTTTCTCAAAGCAAATGCGAATAAGCATGATGTGATGTCAAAAGTCTTTTCAGTCTAGTATTGATGTATCGGAATTATGGGAGCAGATGCTAGTTATAGGACTGCGGCGATTTCCCTTGTTTTTATTTTCCTCATATCCACATTTGCAGGACTTGTTTCTAATCAAGAAAACAACCAATTTGTTGACCAGCAAGTAAAATCTGCATCAACTCCGATTGGACAAAGTAGTTTGTTAACAGTAGGTTCATTCCCCGATGGTTCAAACCAAAAAGTAAGCATTTCAGTTCCTGATGGAGAAGCTATTCAATCACTTGATTTGAATGTTGAAGCGGCAACATTGACTACATCAACTGCATTTTCATGGGATGATTCACCAGATTATGCAACTGGAACTATTTATGATGGAATGGACGTCAATGGCACTTCGCTGAGTATTTTACCACAAGGTATTGAATGGGATTTCGAAGGTGGTCAGCAGGGCTGGACATTTGCATCCGGTTGGCTACATGGCAGTGATAACACTGCAGGGTCTCACGGTCTAAGTGGCGGAGTTCATGGTGGGGTTAGTGGCATCTATACCTACAATGGAGATTATCCTAACAATCTTGGCACCACCCGTTGGGCCACTTCTCCTACCTTTGATTGTTCAGGGTGCAGTGGCTCTTGGCAGTTGAAATATTGGAAGAAATTGGGAGTTGAATCGCCATCATGGGACCACGCGTATGTTTCAGTTTCAAAACCAAATGGTGGATGGCAAACAATTTATTCAAGTTCATATGTTAATGATAATTCATTCTCTCTAGTAACAAATGACATTTCTAGTTATATCGCAGGCAATCCCGATTTCAAAGTCCGTTTTGGAATTGGAACAACAGATTCCAGTGTCACATATACTGGATGGAATGTTGACGATGTTGTTATCGAACCACTTGGTGGAGTCTCAGGGGGTGAAGGAAATTGGACTTCACAACCATTTAGTCCTCTTTCTTTGGGAATGGGTGAAGATAGAGCATTCGGAATGATGTACATGGATGCAGTTATTCCATCTGGTTCTGATTTTGACTGGAGTTTGGTGGATGCTTCAACCGGTCAATTAATTCCTCAATATTCTAATTATCAAACAACAAGTATGGATTTGGGAATGATAGATTGGCAAAAATACCCTTCTGTAAGAATGAAAATTCACATGGGGACAGGGCAAGGGAATAGTGCTCCAATTATCAATGGATTCTATTTCGATGGTGCAATACATGAAGATTTCAATGATGATCCATTTAGAATTGGTTGGCAATTGCAAGGTTCTACTTGGTCAACAGGCACCATTAGTGGAACTTCAGATATTATTTCCCCAATCTATAGAATGAGGTCTGGATTTGGTGCAATGGTTAGTCATTCGGTAAATAACGCAGGTTGTGAGCTACAATATTCATTTGATAATGGCCAATCTTGGACAGTGTTGGCAAGCGATACAATAGAATCGTTAAGTGCGCCAAAATTTATGGTTCAATTCAAGTTTACATCTAGTAATACCTGCAATGTTGATTTATTTGATGTAGAACTAATACACACATCCGTTGCCGATGGCCTAAGAATAGATATTGGATTAGATGGAATTGCCGATTGGTCTTTGAATAATCCTGGAGATGGGCGCTTTGGAATACAGGATGAGCACAGATTTGGTTCGGCTTGGAAGAGTTCAAATTCAATTCCAACAGCATCATCATTCTTTGAACTCTTGTTACCGTCAAGAGGCGTATCTGATTTTTCATTCGCCCTTGCAAGCGATGTTGAGATGAAAAATCCATATGCGACACTTTCTGTTGATGGTACATCTATCATTAACAAACCATTATCTGACTTATTGAATTGTCGAGAAATTAGTCTTTCTTCTAGTGAATTGACCTCATTGAATAACGCCCTTGCAGGAAGTACTGACTTCACAATGAAAGTGGTTACAATTAGAATTGGTTCATCAGAAACTCCGGCAGAAGTGATGATGGGCGGTATATTTGCTCCATGGGACACCAATCTAGATCTATCCTTTTCTGCAACAGACCCCCTAGTATTAGCACTGAATAATCAATTGTCAACAATTATTCCCAATGCCGGTGTAAAAGAAATAAAATTGCCAGTGCGAATGAGTAGTACAGGGGCGATTAGATTAACCGTTGATGGAATAAGTACACAATCATCAGTTACACCTGTTTCTCTTTCCGTCAGCAATGTAGTAGATACTTTCACTCCAAGTGTAGAATGGTATGAAGTTGAAAGTGTTTTTGATTTCTCTAATCTGGGAATCACTAATGCATTGTCGTATGCAAAATCAAATGGCTGGTCGGTAGAGATGAAATTGATAGGCCAAAATCAGTACTCATCAATTAGATGTCCATTGACCTCACTCAACATGACCGGTTCTAGCATTTCAGGATGCACACTTTCAGGAGTTAATTTATTGTGGACAAATGCTGGTGCAGATGGCAGAATATCTGTAATTGATGCAGGACAGTATATACAAGTTGAACACGAATTCAAATTCCCTGAATCTTGGGACGATGAAGAATCATTATCTGCCTCAGTATTCCTAATAGCACCAACTGGTCCAATGATTCCTGTAAGCAAGGATTTTGGCCTTGGTGATTCGGCTGGTGTTGAAAATGATGTCACACTAAAATCTTGGTCTGTTGTGACTTCTACAGGCGTACACTCAGTTGGATATGCCCCATACCTTAATCCGAGTCAACAAGTCGTTGTTGAGGCTGTAATTGGCTTTGAAGAAGTATATTCTAGTCCATCTCCTCGTTCTGGTCAAACTATGGTGAAATTGCTTGAAGATGGTGTGGAAATATCCACCTCTTCTATGGTTCTAAATGGAATTGTATCGCTACCTTATACAATTCCAACTGGGAAAACTACAGTTGATTTGGAAATTGTTCTTGTGCCGCTCAAAGGGCAAGATGTTGGATACGAAACTGCCAATAATTTGACTTTTGAGTTTGATACGATTTCACCTTTGATGTTGTCGAAGAATGTAGAACAATTTGACCACCGTGATATTTCACCTCGCAATGAATTCATATTCCAAATTGCAGACAGGCCAGTATTGCCAAGTCATGCAAAAGCACACTTATGGAGGTCATGGGTTGATGACCTCAATATGGATGGTGCGATGAATGAAAATGAAGTAATTGTGAAAGATTTAATTTTGCCAAATGATTTGACACATTTGCAGGCAGATTATACATTGGACATGGACACATCACTTGCACCTGATGGTTCATTTTTCTCAGGTTGGCTTGAAATTGCAGATCCTGCTGGAAACGCATTAGAAAATCCAGGCTCATACAATGAACCACTATTCAATGTACAATTACGAAGCGATGGTGCACCTAGTTTGGGTTCACATTCCAATGATTGGGGTCTGGGAGAAAATGTTTGGATTCATCCAGGAGAATCTTATGTTGTAGAAGTTTCAATTTGGGACAACAATGGAATTAGTGATATTTCGGACATTAATTTAGCATTATCTGGTAACACCTTAGACGGAGTTGAAATAATTTGGTCTACAGATAACCAAACTTGTCATTCATCAGAAATATTCCTAAATATTGAATCATGTGAAATAATTCCTCTTGAAACATCCGAAGTATTTTCTTTAGAAGGATTATTCGTTGTTAATTTCTCTCTTGAATGGGGTTTTAACCCAGATGTAAGCCTATTAAGAAGGCCGCATTTAATGCTAAATGATTATCAGGGCCAATCAAATAATTTTGATCTATCTAGCTTGGATTGGAAATTTTCTGGAGAATTACAAATTGATAGAGATGAAATCTCACTCTCGACAGGTGGTGAGGAGATTGAAGGATTGGCAGAATGGATTACTCCGCGAACAGATATTGAAATCACAGGCGAGGTTGAGTGGTTCCGAAGTGGAAGAGATGTCATTCAGCCACTTGAATTGTTGTTTTCAATCTCTGATACTGATGTTGAACTTGATTATACAAATGGCAAATTTATTGGTAGTATATTATCTCCATTGGAAACCGGAACTTATACGCTGACTGGTGAGTTATTTGACCCACCTAATGGTGCTATTGACAGGGGTCCGAATACTCCCTTTGCTTGGTTCATTGTTGATGAAATATCGCCGGAGATAGTTAGCGTTAATAGTCCAGTCCATGATTCAGTTATTGACGAAAAAGATTGGCAAGATCTATCGATAGAACTCACAATTTCAGAAGATGAACAATTGGATGCAGATACACTCATTTTGAACTGGGCAGTATATCCTGCAGGACTTGGATTAGATGTTGAATCAGTTGTTAATGGAACACGTCCTTTATCAGTTCTTGGTGGAAAATTGAATGGAGAATCAATTCCTTGCAAAGCCCAACTAAATTTAGCAGCAGAACTGAGTCAAGAATTACGTTCACAGAATTTGGAATTGAGAATCTGGATTACTGGAATGGATAAAGCAGGGCATGAAATCTCAAAAACATTCAATGACATAGATGCTCCTAAATCTGTATGGGTCATCGAACAAAGAATCGCTAAATTTACCTTTGCAACGCCTCAAATGGAACCTAGTAAGGGTCTACAAGTCAATGACCCAGTTGATTTGGCCGTGTTGGTCAGCAATGATGGAAGGGCGTCGGGAAGTGCTCAATTAGTACTAGAACTAGTTGAAAGCAATGGGGCAAGAACACGATTAGATGCTAGGGAAATTAATCTTGAAGCAGGAGAAAATATGGTATATTCACACCCATGGAATCCAGACCGCATGGGTACTGTATGGATTGAATTCCACATAATTAATGGTCCAAGTACTCAAACCGCAACAGTTCATATTGATGCAGCAGATACCGATGGAATCGTGGCAAGTTTTGGTGAAATCAATCCACTATTGCTGACGATAATAGTTCTGCTCTCAATATCTCTGCTCGGATTGATAACATATGGATTGAAAGATGCCGATAAATCTAGCCGCAATTACAATCCTGCAAAGCAAAATAACGCATCTAATTCATTGCCAACTCTGGAAGAATTCGCTGAAGTTCAGAGGAAAAATGAGTCGGAAGTATTGTCTGAAGAAGAATATACGGGTATTCACAGTAGCAG
>Ga0233449_1000719_pt1 | contig 35664 bp, 28 predicted proteins | sample SI_124_October20_FD_183012 | JGI IMG/M metagenome (GOLD analysis project Ga0233449, IMG submission 183012) | Seawater microbial communities from Saanich Inlet, British Columbia, Canada - SI_124_October2016_200_MG | ecosystem: Environmental > Aquatic > Marine > Inlet | place: Canada: British... | reverse complement strand
TTTATTCATGAGAGTACACTTGGAATGCACTGGCTTTACACTTTCCACACAGAAGTAAATCCCGATGATTCAAAAAATATCACTGGGCATTGGAGGGCACCGGAATCCGGATGGTTGGAAGAGTTAATTTCACAAGAGCAAATCAGTAATAGAGGTAATCTTTCACAAGTTAAATGGATTGTATTTTCGCCAGAATTAGTGTGGGAAGAACCCGACGGAGAATGGACAAAGGCGACTGAGGGTGAAGCAGACTTCCTAAATGGTGGCGGGGGATGGGAGATATGGCACTTAAATTTAATCAAATAATTATTCTAAACGTATTTTTCTAGACTTATTTGGGCAAATTGTTTATTTGAGAACCACGGGAGGAGGGTTTGATGGATTACTCTCTTAGCAGGGCATTCTTGCTGGCCGCCATCACTTTTTTCACCGCATTAATTGTTGGAATTATTCCATTATGGAAGAAAATAAGTGAACAGGAAAATGTCCTCAAATGGATGACTGGGCTGGCAGCCGGAGTATTATTGGCTTCTGCGCTTCTCGTGGCAATTCCAGAAGGATTTGAAATCGCTTCTGGCGCCCATAGTGGTGGCGCAGATAATTCAGGAAATGCAACATCATCTGAAGATTTCACTCCTCTAATAATGGGAGGGTCAATCTTACTCGGTTTCTTCTTCATGTTAATCTTAGAAGCCTTTGGATTTGGCCATGACCTTCACGAAGAACATCATGATCACGGGCATTCACATGGTCATGACCATGTCCATCACCCTAACAATCCATCTTCAATTGTCTTTGGTTTGAGCATACATGCATTGACCGATGGAATGGCAATTGGTGCCGCATTGGCATCTGAATCCTCAGTCCTAACTTTATCTATCTTCCTCGGTGTAATCATACACAAATTGCCCGCTGCATTCAGTGTTGGAGTATTCAGTATGCATGAACGGGGTGATCGAAATAAGACAATAAAGGACGTATTGCTATTCAGTTTAGCAGCGCCAATAATGATTATTGCCGCCTATTTCCTTCTAGGAGGGGTCGGTGAGCATTACTTGGGCCTTGCAATTCTATTCAGCGGTGGTACTTTCCTCTATGTTGCAACAGTGGATGTGTTGCCTGACGTACATAATCCTGAGACTGGAAAGTTGGCATTAATACAGGTAATAATTGGAGCCATGATTATGACTACAATACTGATAATAATGGATTTATTTGGAATTATTGGCCACTAAAAAGTTGATTTGGGGCCGCTCCATTAATAATAGCAATTATCATCTCCAACACACCTATAATTTACCAATTGTCTCAAAATAGGTGTAATATTCAGTATAGATACTCGTTTATTCACCCTCTATGTTCGGTTTGCCTAAATACCCTAATGGGGCTCAGTATCACACTTTAACTGTCCATTACAAAACATGTTCGGCAATAATTCAACCCTACATTTCTTTCTGTAGGAACTTGTTCCGAGCATCGGAGGTCCCGATATGAGTTTGAAAACCGAGATGAATAATGACATTCTACAAGGATGGAGAAACGAACCTCTTGACCAAGTATTATGGCTTGCAAAAGAGATAGTAGAGGACCCTGAATGGCCAACTGTAAAGGAATGGCGAAAAAATGGAGGAAAGGTACTCGGCCACTTCCAAGTTTACTTCCCTGAGGAAATTGCTCATGCAGCCGGAATGCTACCTCTAAAGATGGCTGGAGCGACTGTTGAACCCCGACTATCAGATAGTCGATTTGGGTCTTACCTTTGTTCCATTATGAAAACCAATCTTGAACAAGTTCTCAGTGGAAGAGTGAAAATAGATATGTTCGTCACTCACCCCATTTGTGATGCTGCAAGAAATCTTGGAGCGATTTTTGGGCGGAATTTTGACTACCCGTGTCAAATATTATACTTGCCTCAAAACCCTAATTCTAAGCATTCAATTCAATATTTATTTGAAGAATACGAGAGGATGAAGAAATTAGTTGAAGAAGTATCGGGCGTTACAATTACCAAGGAATCATTAGCAAATTCAATTCAATTATTCAACAAAAACCGCACCCTGCTACGTGAATTATATCAAATAAAATGTGATAGCCCGTGGTTAGTTACTATTGATGAAGCATATGCTCTTGTTCGTTTAGCCTGTTATATTCCAAGAGAAGAACACAATGAATTAATGCAGCAGATTTTGCCACAAATTCGAAACCGAAGCGGACGACGAAAGCAAGACCGAATAAGGGTTGTTTTTGAAGGTGGCTTCTGTGAACAACCTCCGCTTGACTTGTTAAGGGCCATCGGCCAATCATGTTATGTGGTTGATGATGATTTACTAATTGGGTTAAGGTGGATTACTGAGGATATTGATGCTGGAGAAGACCCAATGAGGTCATTAGCATATGCTTATATCGAGCAATCATCATACAGCCCAGTTCAGCATGATAATAACAAGCCGAAGGAGAGAATGTTGATGGAAAGGGTTGACGCTGCTAAAGCCGAAGCAGTGATTATTACTGCAGCAAAGATGTGTGAACCTGGTTTAGAAGAACAGGTGACTTATATTGAAGCAGTAGAAGAGAGAGATATTCCATTCTTTGTAAGTGAATTTGAGGAAAATATGACAACCTTTGATCATTTACAGATTCAACTAGAAACATTCGTGGAGAATATATTATTTGATTGAGGCGATATTATGAGTATGCAAACAAAAGAAAACCTTGCAAGAAGAGGAAATAAAGAAGCAAATCTATTGTTCAAAAAATGGTTTGATAATTTAGACCAAGCAGCAAAAGAAGGAAAACCGGGCGCATATGTCTTCGTGATGGGAAGTATGGCTGAAATTCTTCACACCTTTGACTTACCTATTATCTATCCTGAAATCACATCTCTACAAACTGCCGTTCGTCAACACTCAGCAGAATTACTTAACGAGGCGGAAGATCATGGATACTCACCAGATATTTGTGGTTATGTAAAAGCGGATTATGCAATTCAAGCACGAGGTGGGGAACACCCCATGGGTAAGCTACCTACTCCTGGTTTAGCCCTACTAACTAATGCTTGCAATACCTACATGAAATGGGGGGAGATATGGGAAAGAATGTTTGAGACACCATTGTTCACCCTTGACGTCCCTGGTACACGCCAAAATGGCACACAAACTTGGCCGGGTGACCCTCAATTTGAAAGTGAAAAGCGATATGTTCTTGGTCAACTTGAAGAATTGATAGAGACCTGTGAAGATATTACTGGAAAGAAATTTAACATGGATAAACTAAAACAGACTCTTGAATATTCAAATCGCATGTCTAGGGCTTGGAAGGAAATCATTGAATGCAATCAAGGAAATCCTGCAGTATTTGATGCTCTTTCTGATGGAACTTCATACCTTGGAGTGAATAATGTTTGGCGAGGCACGGAAGAAGGAGCAATTTTCTTTGAACGCCTTCTTGAAGAAAAGCAATGGATGGTTGAAAACAATATTGGGGCAGTTGAAGAAGAAAAACACCGCCTAGCTTTCATTGGAGTCCCTTGTTATCCAATCTTTAGAGATTTCAGCAAATTATTTTCCGATTGGGGGGGAGTTTTCGTTTCTTCAACCTATATGTGGTTCGCCTCAGGGGGTAATAACCTTGGTTTCCAATATGACATTGATAATCCTCTTGAATCTCTCGCTGAAATAACTCTTATTCACGTGCGTGATGCAATGGATTCAATGTTCCACCCTAATGAAATAATAATGGATTTGAAAGATCGTTTCAACATTGAAGGAATTGTCTTCCATCCAATAAAGAGTTGCCGTACAAGTTCAACCGGATTAGCAGATAATCGTCGTGAACTAATGGAAAGGACGGATTTACCTAGTCTATTCATTGAATCAGATATGATGGATAAGCGAGTGGTTTCTGTAGCCCAAATGAAAAATCGAATTGATGCTTTCTTTGAAGGTATTGAAATGCGAAAAGCAAATCGTGAAGCGGAGGTGAAGCAATGAAATATTCCGGAGGAGTAGATGTTGGTTCAACCCAAACAAAAGCAGTAATCATTGATGAAAATCTGAATATTGTGGGAAGATGCCTGACCGATACTGGCGCTGATGTAATGCAAGCCGCAGAGAATGCATTTGCAATTGCTGTCAAAGATGCTGGAATAAATACTAAAGATGTCAAGTATGTCATTGGCACCGGATATGGAAGATATAAAGTCACCTTTGGTGATGATCAAGTGACCGAAATTTCATGCCACGGCAGGGGTGCAGCCCACATGTTCCCAGGAACAAGAACCGTATTGGACATGGGTGGCCAAGACACCAAAGCCATCGCCATATCAGATACTGGAGAAATAATGGATTTCTGTATGAATGATAAGTGTGCAGCAGGAACTGGAAGATTCTTGGGTGCCGCTTCGTCAGCACTTGATATTCCTCTTGATGACCTTGGACCAACCGCCCTCAAGGCTACCCGCCCAGTTAGAATTAGTACAACTTGCACTGTTTTCGCTGAAACAGAAATTCTTTCTTGGCTTGGTAAAGGCAAGAAAATCGAAGACATTCTCATGGGAGTTCATCAATCAATAAGTTCTCGTTCAATCGGATTATTGCGCAGAGTAGGAATCAACGAAGAAGTTACCTTCACTGGAGGAGTAGCCAATAATCTTGGAATGGTATCTGTACTAAATGAAAATCTTGGATTGAAAATGAATGTGAGTTCGGATTCCCACTATATGGGTGCATTAGGTGCTGCCTTGTTTGGCATGGATAGAGTAAGAGTTGCGGAGGTGGTTGCATGAGGCATGTAGCAGGAATTGATGTTGGTTCAACATACACCAAAGTGGCAATCATGAATGAAGAGGGCGAATTGGTTTCTCGACACATGTTGCCAACCGGATTCAAATTAACTCAAGTTTCGCGAATAGTATTTGAACAAGCCCTTCAAAAGGCAGATTTAAATGAGGAGGATATTGAATATGTTGTTTCAACCGGATATGGGCGTCACCAAGTTGATTTTAAGGATGTATCAGTGACTGATTTGACAAGTGCTTCAAGAGGAGCACACTGGTTCTTCCCCGAAACAAGAACTGTTCTAGATATCGGCGGACAAACAATGAAGGCTTGTAAAATGGACGAAAAGGCCAAAGTGAAATCATTTCGATTAAACGACAAATGTGCTGCAGGAACCGGTGCTTTCCTTGAGAAGACGGCAAGATATATGAATTTTGAAACTGAAGAAATAGGCGACCTTGCTGACACATCTACCAAAGAGGTGGAAATCTCGGGAGTTTGTGCTGTATTCGCTGAATCAGAAGTAATCAATCAACTTTCTTTGAGTTCAAAGCCCGCTGACATAATGCATGGGGCTATGGTCTCACTAGTTGGGCGTTCATTTCAATTAATGCGTAGGGTGAAAATGGAACCGCACTACACTCTTGTCGGTGGCATAATGAGATTCCCTACAATGGTAAAGGCTCTCAAAGAAAAATTAGGCGAAGAAGTTGTTAGTGTACCCTCTGACGATATGAGCCAATACGTTGGCGCAATCGGTTGTGCAGTACTTGGTAAGCAAAGATTAGCTAAACTAGAGAGGGGCAATAATGAGTAATTGTTTTTCTGTGAAGAATGGTGATGATGGTAATACCGATAGCGAAGGATGGATTCATAGATTCACCATTAGTACTGATCGAGTTGAGGAAATAAAAATCCTATTTGAGGAGATGGGAGAAGAAGTTCGTATTTCGCAAATAAATGTTGAAAATTTTTCAAATACAGAAAATTGTGACACCTGTCTAGTAGAGTGTGGAGATGAACTCAGAACTGTTTGGACGAGAAAATTAGATCAAGAAAGCAAATCACAAAAAGATAATTCAACATTTACGATTCCTGCTAAAACTGGCAACACGGCCGAAGATGTTCGGGACAGAAAAGGTGAAGGCGAGGGTATTGCATAGAACGGGGCTGGTATGATGAGTGGGGCACTGGTAGAATTATTCGTTGAAAACAGCACGGCTTATGTCTGTATCAACAACCCACCAGTGAACATCGTTGATGCTCCTGTATTGGATAAATTATGCCAAATTATTGATACTATTGAGCAAGATTCTTCAATTAGAGCAATGGTTCTTTATTCTGCAGGAGAAAAGGGTTTCAGCGCAGGGGCATCAATCGAAGAGCACCTACCAGAAGTCGCATCTTCAATGATTGAACAAATGACTTGTATTTTAGAAAGATTACAGGAAACCCCTCTAATTACTCTCTCTGAGGTACATGGGCTTTGTTTGGGTGGCGGAGCGGAATTGGCTTTCGCTTGTGATTTCTTAATATCTACATCAGATGCAAAAATCGGTGTACCAGAAGTCACAGTTGGCTGCTATCCACCATTTGCAATGATGCAATTGCCAAATGCAGTTGGAATGAGAATTGCTAAAGAAATTATCCTAAGTGGAAGAATGATTTCTGGAGAAAGAGCATACGAAATTGGGCTAGCAAATAAAATCTCTAGCAGAGAAGAAATGCGTGAAACGACCAATAATATGCTTAAACCTATTTTGCGAAATCCACCTAACATCATTTCTCTTACTCTAGCCCATCTTAGAAATATCCAAAATGGAAAAACCAATCCAGGGCATCGAGTAATGGGTGAAGGATTCATTACTGATTTGATAGAAAATAAAGATTATTTTGAAGGCTTGACTTCATTCCTTGAAAAGCGAAGACCGGAATGGAAACTAGATCGCACCGGAAAATCCGCGGGGGATGAATAAAATGACAAATATCGAGGCAACTGGTTGGGAATTGGTCAAAGTTGGTGAAAAACCCGAGGAACGAAAATGGACCATTGACACCAATGCACTTTCCAGTGACGAATTGGTTGTTGAGATTGCTGGTTGTGGTGTATGCCACACCGACCTTTCATTCCACTATGATGGTGTGCGAACAAAGCACGATTTACCTCTAATTCTGGGGCATGAAATATCAGGTGTTGTAATTGCAACTGGCGGTAGCGCACAACAATGGATGGGCAAGCGAGTAATTATTCCTGCAGTATTACCATGTGGTGAATGCGATGATTGTAATAATGACCGCAGCAATGTTTGCAGAACGCAAGTGATGCCGGGCAATGATATTGATGGTGGATTTGCAACACATATCGTGGTCCCAAGCCGTTGGATGGTTGAGGTGCCGACATCCTTTGAAGGCGACCTGGCCTCCCTTTCAGTAATTGCAGATGCAGTTAGTACCCCTTGGCAAGCAATTGAAAGAAGTCAATTATCCTTCGGAGATGTTGCGATTATTGTTGGATGCGGTGGGGTTGGAGGGTATTGTGCCCAACTGGCAAAATCAATTGGCGCAAATGTAATCTGTCTTGATATTGATGAAAAGCGTCTAAATGGATTAAAGGAACTTGGAATAGAAAATACAATTGTTACCGCAGAACTTGATAACCGCGAAATCAAAGGACAAGTGAAAGAGATTGTAAAGAATAATTCATGGAAAAGAAGCGGTTGGAGAATTTTTGAATGTAGCGGACATCCAAATGGGCAAACATTAGCATTTGAATTGGTTGGGCCAAGCGGTGTGCTATCAGTAGTTGGTTTTACTATGGGCAAAGTTACTATTAGACTCTCTAATTTAATGGCACATGATGCTAAAGCAATAGGCAATTGGGGCTGCAAACCCGAATTATATCACAGTTTACTCGAACATGTATTAGAAGGGGGAGTTGACTTAGAATCCACGACTGAACAACGTCCACTTTCAACTATTGGTGAAGTGTTTACGCAGGTACATGATGGGTGCTGTGCAAAGAGAATTATCTTGGTGCCCGATTATTAAATGAAGAGGATTAGTGGTGAGTAAGTTGAAAAATGTAGGAGGATTAAAAGCGATGAATCACAGTACGAGAAGGCTTGTCGACGAGCATGTATTAATTTGCATTGGTCTAGATATTTGTGACAAAGCAGCCAGCATGGTAATGTCTGGTTCAAATGTGCCAAATTCAATTTGGGAAAATCTAATAGATTTCACCAAGGAATATACCGATGGTTTCCATCACGCCAAAGAAGAAGGTGTATTATTCCCCCTACTATGTCAAAGAGGTTTATCCTTAGAATATGGACCTATTGCGGTGATGCTACATGACCATGAAACATTTAGGAGATTACTTGGCCAGATGAATGAGGGCCTTGAGGAAAATAATATGGCAAAAGTAATTGCTGCATATAACGAATATTCTTCCAGTTTAAGGATGCACATTCACAAGGAGAACAATATTCTATATCCAATGGGTGAATCAATGATAAGCAGAGAAGATGAAGAAAATCTAAATTCTATTTATGATGAAACAGAGATGTCACTTGGTGGAGAAAAAACTAGTTCAAAATACCATAATATGATTCTCTCAATGAGGGAAGTAGTAGATTCAATTGAATAAATAATGAGGTGAAGAAAATGAGCGAAGAGTATACAGATTGGCGAAGACATGCAATGGACGGAGAATTAAATTTAAAGGAGTTAATAGTTGAATTAAAACCTTTACAAAAACCAAACGGTGAAGAAATTGAAGGATTATTTGATGCTTGGATTTGGCTAAATAACCCCGAGCAATACAATTCCTATACCACCGCTAGCCTAAGGGAATTATGTTTAGCATTAGATTGGGCATCATCCCGTCCCGATGTTAATTGCGTAATCTTAACTGGCGTTGGAGAAAAAGCATTCTGCACAGGCGGAAATACCGTTGAATACGAAAGAGATTATTCTTGGAGGCCTCAAGAATACCGCACCTATATGGCCGTATTTAATCGCATGATCTCATTAATATTGGAAAATGAAAAGCCGGTTATTAATCGCGTCAATGGAATGAGAATTGCAGGTGGTCAGGAAATGGGCCTTGCATGCGACTTTACCGTTTCTTCAGATATGGCAAGATACGGACAAGCCGGACCAAAGCATGGTTCAGCACCAGACGGGGGCTCAACAGATTTCCTTGACCTATACGTCGGTTTTGCTCGCTCAATGGAATCTTGTATCCTTTGCGAACACTGGTCAGCTCACAAGGCTCATCGTTATGGATTGTTAAATGAAATCGTTCCAGTTCTCAAAAACCCTGAAGGCGAATGGGTGGCCAATCCAATGGTAAACTTGAGTTGGGTTGATGAAAAAACCGGAAGCCTCACCTACGGCGATTTCCTTGAAGGAGATGCAAAAAGTAAGGGCAAAGAAATAATGGCATCTTGTACTGTTGACACCACATTATTGGATGAGGCAGTTTGCAAATTATCTTGGAGCCTAGCAAATACATTCCCTGGATGTACACGCAAAACCCTTTCCAGTGTAAGAAAGAAGAAACTACATTGGTGGGATGCAAATAGAGAAACCAACCGCGAATGGCTTGCATTGAATATGGCTGTGGAGGCTGCTGCTGGATTTAGAGCATTTAATGTCGGTGGTAAAGTTCAACCCGACGGTAGTCGCGCGCCAAGACAAATAGATTTCATCGCTCTAAGGCAAGCAATTGCAAATGGTGAAAATTGGTCAAAAGAATTTGTTGAAAGCCTAATGCCACCACATTGAAATTATTATTGAAAAAATGGAGAGATTATTTTGAGTATTGAAATCAATATGGAAGGAAAGGTAGCATTAGTTACCGGTGGAAGCAGAGGAATTGGCCAGGCGATTTGTGCAAAATTAGCAGCTGCTGGGGCATCTGTAGCATTTACTTGGGCGCCTTTTGAAGAAGAGCCATTAGCTACTCGAAAAATATTAGAAGACGCAAACGTACCTTTCATTGACATGAGTTGCGATGCAAGTGATTCAAAAAGCACTATTGAAATGATTGAAAAAGTGATTTCAGAAATGGGGGGTTTGGACTATGTTATTTGTAATGCCGGAACAATTGCTGATGGAGTAATTTGGAAAATGGAAGATGATGATTGGAACAAAGTAATTTCAGTGAATCTAACGGGTGCAATGAACACAATTAGAGAATTTGCCAAGTATGCAAGAAAGGAGCCAAAAAACCGCAGTATAGTCTGTATATCTTCTATCAATGGAATTCGCGGAAAGTTTGGTCAATCCGCATATTCGGCTTCCAAAGCAGGAATGATTGGTTTGGCTAAATCCGCTGCAAAAGATCTTGGGCATTGGAAAGTAAATGTCAATGTAGTTGCACCAGGAATGGTCAATACTGAAATGGCAAAGAACCTACCGGAGTACATTTTAAATAATGCTATAGCAGATACCTTAGATGATAGAATTGCAGAACCGGAAGAAATTGCAAGTGCAACCGTATTCCTACTTTCAGATTTAGCACACCACATCACTGGAGTAGTTCTTCCGGTTGATGGCGGGCAATTATTATGAGGTGAAACAATGATAAAAAAACATCCCTTTGAGCCTTTTCGAATTAAATCAATAGAGCATATTACAATTACCACTCGTCAGGAAAGAGAGGAGGCTTGCAATAGGGCGGGCAATAATTTGTTTAACCTCACTTCAGATGAAGTAATGATCGATCTTCTTACAGATTCAGGTACTGGAGCGATGAGTTCAGAACAATGGGCAGCATTAATGCGCGGCGATGAATCATATGCTGGTGCACGTTCATTCCGCAGACTTAAAAAAAATGTTGAAGAAATATTTGGATTTGATTACTTTCTGCCAACCCACCAAGGTAGGGCTGCTGAAGGCATTCTTGCTGCAATTACTCTAAAGGACAATAATATTGTTCCTTCCAACACTCACTTCGATACAACCGCTGCTAATATCCTCTCAAGAAATGCCGTACCAGTAAATCTAGTAATTGAAGAGGGAGGGGACCCAAATTCAAATCATCCATTTAAAGGGAATGTTGATCTTCAAAAACTACGTCACTTACTCGAAGAAGAGGGAGATAATGTCCCATTTTGTATGGTGACTGTAACAAATAATGCAGGGGGAGGGCAACCGGTTTCAATTGAAAACATTGAAGGTATTCGCAAAATATGTGATGAATTTGATAAGCCATTATTCATTGATTCCTGCCGCTTTGCAGAAAATTCATGGCTGGTAAAGTTAAGAGAAGAAAAATATTCTTCATGGAGTGTAAAGGATATTGCAAAATATATGTTTTCACTCGCTGACGGAGCTACTTTTAGCGCAAAGAAAGATGCAATTGTAAACATTGGCGGATTATTGTTATTCAATGATAAGAAATTATTTGAAATGGCAAAAAATGAATTGATTATGCGCGAAGGCTTTCCTACCTATGGGGGATTGGCTGGAAGAGACCTTGATGCAATGGCAGTCGGACTTCAGGAAGGTTGTGATGAATCTTATCTAAAATATCGGACCGAACAAGTTGCTTGGTTATACGAGGGGCTAGTTGCAAATGGGGTGCCAGTTGTTGGCCCACCTGGTGGCCACGCTGTTTATATCGATGCGGGTGCAATGTTACCTCATATTCCGGCAAGCGAATTCCCCGCTCAGGCTTTATCACTCGAAGCCTATATTGAAGGAGGAATTAGGGGTGTCGAAGTTGGTTCTGTTATGCTTGCACACACACGCCCAGATACCGGCGAAATTATTTATCCTCCTTTGGAGTTAGTGCGATTTGCAATACCGAGGCGGACTTATACGGAAAGTCATCTTAAACATGTAGTCAATACAATGGCGAAAGTTGCACAAAACTCTACCAAAATCAATGGAGTGAAGATTGTTGAAGCGCCAGAGTTCTTGCGTCATTTCACCGCAACTTTCGCCCAAGTCTAAGGAAAAATAATAATTATTATTCAGTATTTGTTTGATTACAAGAAAATTGTTGTCTAGAGTAGACTACAATTATCCTGTCTGCTACATAAAAAGAAAGGGTTGCTGGCAAATAATTTGAATCGTACCTAATACTACCAGTTAGTATCTCAAAACTCGGTTATTATATTGGATTCTTGGTTATTATCAATAATAACAAGTCTATACCATTTCGGATATGTTCGGGAGTGGGGTTGTGTTAGGGGCCCACATGGGAGAGAATAACCGATGATTCGCAGGTTTATCCATCGGCGCAAATCTTCAAAATGAGGGAATAAAATGGCTGGAGAAAAAAAGAACAATAACTCACGAAAAACGACTTCGGCTTTGATAGTATTTTCACTATCATTATTGCTATTCACTCCACTAACAAGTGGGTACAGCGGGGGCAATGGCCTGAGCGCAGACGGTTCAGGAGGAGATGGTTGCACATGTCACGGCGTAGTATCGGATTCCTCAGTAATACCTGCAATCACCTTAGTAGGTGGGGCACAAGAAATTGTTGCAGGTTCGACTTACACTCTTGAGATTAGCCTAACTGGCGGACCCGCAGTTGGCGGCAGTAATAGTGGTGGATTCTTACTTGATGTAAACAGTGGAGAAATTGCAAGTGCCGACGATAATACTTTAGTAAACGGCGCCGGAGATGAAGCGACACACTCTACTTCTGGAAACGATCAACGCACTTGGCAAATAAATTGGACTGCAGATTCTACCGATGATGCACAGTTCAATCTACGAGTAAACTCTGTAAATGGAGATGGCCAAATGACAGATGATGATGACTGGAATATGGCTACCTTTTTCCTACACGCAGATGGGTCCATTGACCAAACTGCGATAGAAGGCGAGGCACGACTTGATGTGCCAGATTGGACCCAAGATGCGATTATTCTTGGTTCAGTTTCACTAATGATTATTTTGACATACCTGGGCTTCATTAACAAGAAAGGCCGTGGAAGAAGAGGAGAATATTAACTGAGGTGAATATGATGGAAAATGACAACAAAAATGGACGCTTTACTTGGTTTAAGAAAGCAAGCGAATCAAGAACTTGGGAAAAATTCTACCGCGACCGCTGGGCACACGATTACTCAGTAAGAACCAGCCACAGTGTCAATTGTTCTGGCTCCTGTAGCTGGGAAGTTTTCGTAAAAGATGGAATTATTTGCTGGGAATTACAAAAGGTAGATTGGCCACAAATAAATGATGAAACGCCAAATTACGAACCACGTGGTTGCCAAAGAGGTATTTCCGCATCCTGGTATCCATATTCACCCGTTCGGCCAAAATTCCCATATGTTCGCCGACGATTATGGAATTACTACACTGCTGCAAAAAACAAAGGAATGACTTCAATTCAAGCATGGGCATCAATTGTTGGTGACCCTGAGAAGGCTAAATCATACAAGGGTCTGCGTGGAAAGGCAGGTTGGAAAAGAATTACTTGGGATGATGCAGCAGAAATAATTGCTGCTGGACAGATTCATACTATTGATGAGTTCGGACCAGATCATATTGCGGCATTCTCACCAATTCCTGCAATGAGTCAAGTTTCATTCACGTCAGGTCAAAGATATAACCAATTAATGGGCGGTTCAATGCTATCGTTCTATGAATGGTATCACGACCTACCTCACATAATGCCTTGGATTTGGGGAGACCAAACCGATGTACCTGAGAGTGCAGATTGGTATCAAAGCACATACTGGATTGTCATGGGCTCAAATTTGCCAATGACAAGAACACCCGACGCTCACTTTGCTTCAGAGCACAAGTATAACGGCGGAAAGATCACTAATCTATCCCCCGATTACTCTGACGTTACAAAATTTGCTGACCTTTGGGTTCAAGTAAAAGAAGGTACAGATAATGCTTTCCTCAATGCTTGTATTCACGTTATTCTAAAGGAATTCCACCACGAACGCAAATCAGGTTATTTCACTGATTATATCAAGCAATACACCAATATGCCGTTCCTCGTAATGCTCGATAAGGGAGAGGATGTGTATCATAATGGTAGATTACTCCGCGCATCAGATGTTGCAACATTTAAGGGAGAAGAAAAGGGCGAATGGAAGCCATTACAATTGGATTCCGCTAATAGTGAATTGAAAATCCCAATGGGAACACTAGGGCACCGCTGGGAAGAAGAACAGATGGGTCGTTGGAATTTGACTCACGAAGACTCATTAACTGGCGAAGAATTTGACCCACTACTCTCTTTCATTGACAACAAAGATTCTAAAGAAGTAAAGGTCGCATTCCCCGACTTTACTGACACCTTTTTGGAACTCGGAGAAACCGGGACTACTGGAAATAAAGCAATTGACCGAATAAGAGGAGTCCCTGCATACGAAGTGGAAACCAAAGATGGGAAGCAATTGGTTACAACTGTATTTGACCTAATGATGGCCCAATTTGGTGTTTCTCGTGGAATGAGTGGAGATTATCCTAAGGACTACGATGATGCTGATGAACCCTTCACTCCTGCATGGCAAGAAAAGGAAACCGGTATCAGCAGAGATTTGGCTATCCGCGTTGCACGCGAATGGGCTGAAAACGCTGAAAAGACGCATGGAAAGTCATTATTCATCACTGGCTCTGGAATCTTACACTGGTTCCATGGTGGACCCTCTATATACCGCGCCCAAGCAATCATGGCACTCATTTGTGGTTGCTGTGGACGCAATGGCGGGGGATTCAGCAGTTATGTTGGAACGGAAAAAATCCGTAACTATGCAGCAATTGGTATGTTAGCAGGAGCCACAGATTGGTACCGGCCACCACGCCAAGCCAACAGTACTTCTTGGCAATATTTCCACACAGATCAATGGCGCTATGATGGAATGCCTCTAGATTCTCTTTGGGCTTCTAATGCTAACAATTTGAAGAGATTCGGAAATCATTCTGCTGACATTAATCACCTTGCAGTTCGCAATGGATGGTTACCATTCTATCCACAATTCGATAAGAAGAATCCAGTAGATGTATATCAGCAAGCGGTAGATGCCGGTTGTAAGGATGATGCAGAGGTATCAGCATGGGTTGCAAAACAATTCCAAGACGGTAAAATGGATTTTGCACTTTCAGATGTTGATGCAAAGGAAAACCATCCAAAGGTACTAACAATTTGGCGTGGAAATTTATTCGGAACAAGCACTCGCGGGCAAGAATATGGGCAAAAATACTTACTCGGTACACACGATAATGTATTGGGTGGCGAGCGTTCACACAAGATGATCAAGAATGTAAAGTGGCACGAAGAAGTTGACGTTGGTAAGTTAGACCTTGTCGTTTCATTGAACCTCAGAATGGACTCAACTGCAAATTATGCTGATGTGGTCCTACCTGCTGCTCACTGGTATGAAAAGCACGATTTGACGTGTACTGACTTGCATTCATTCTTCCATCCATTCAACCCAGCACATGACCCACCATGGGAATGTAAATCCGATTGGGAAGCATTCAAATTTTTGGGTAAGAAATTCTCAGAAATGTCTGGTGAATTCTTTGACGGACCAGTAAAGGAAGTTGTTCTAACTGCATTAGAAACCGATACGCCCGATGAAATGGCACAGCCATTGGGCGAAATCAAAGACTGGAGAAGTGGAGAATGTGATCCAATTCCTGGAAAGACTTTCCCCAATGTAAAAATTGTTGAGAGAGATTTCTCCAAACTATATGACATGTTAACCACCATTGGACCCCTTGGATGTAAACCTAATGGGTATGGAGCGAAAGGGATTAACTTCGACCTAACTGAAACCTATGAGGCTCTCATGGAAAATCGCCAAGTTGGTGAAAAGGATGGCCGCCCAGATATCTCAAGTGCAGCCCAAGTTGCTGAAACAATATTGAGAATATCTCCTGAAAGTGACGGAGAAGTATCACACGCAATTTTCAAAGAACTAGAGAAGAGAGTAGGGCTACCGCTTGCAGATATGGTTGAAGGTGAATTAGACATCGCTCACTCATTCAAAGACCTTTCAAGCCAACCACGAAGATCTATTACATCTCCTCACTGGAGTGCTCTAGAAGACCCAGGTAGAACCTATGCTCCTTGGACAATGAATGTTGAGAGGCTAAAACCATGGCACACACTAACTGGGCGTCAAGCGATTTACTTTGATCATCAAGGATTTAGAGACTTCGGAGAAGCCTTGCCAACATACAAACCACCAGTAGATACAGTTGCAATTGGTGACTTGCCAATGGAAGAATTGGAAAATGGACATGGTAAGTTACTTCGTTTCATTACACCACACGGAAAGTGGCAAATCCACTCAAATTTCCGCGACACATGGCAAATGACAAATCTATTCCGCGGCGGCCCACTCTGCTGGATAAATAACGAAGATGCTGAAGAAATCGGCATTGTTGATAACGACTGGGTAGAAATATTCACCAATAATGGTATTCAAGTTGCTAGAGCAGTTGTCAGCCACACAATAAAGAAAGAAATGTGTATTGTATATCACCAAAATGAACGTCACGTGAATGTTCCTTTCTCGCCACTTGCGAAGAAATATGGCGCAACCGACTTAAGAGGCGGAGGAAACAATGCTCCAACAAGAGTTATGATGAATCCAAATTGTATGATTGGTGGATATGCCCAATTCACTTACTTTGTTAATTATCAAGGACCAAGTCCATCAGAAAGAGATATGGGTGTAATAGTTCGTAAGATGCCACTTGTTGAAGGCAAGGTAATCTACGAAGAAAAAGACCTACACAAGTTGAAGGGAGAGTGAAATAGATGCAAATAGTACAACAAATGGCAATGGTATTCAACATGGATAAATGTCTAGGGTGCAACACTTGTACCGTAGCCTGTAAGAATATTTGGACAAATCGTGAAGGCGCAAAATACATGTTTTGGAATAATGTTGAGACAAAACCAGGCATAGGATATCCCAAAGAATGGGAAAATCAAGATGAGTGGAAAGGCGGATGGGTATTAACCGGCAAAAAGAGTTCTCCATTGAAGTTGCGAGTTGCTCCAAAATGGTTAGAATTAGCTAATTTATTTTACAACCCTGATCAACCTGAAATGAAAGATTATGTAAGCGATGTTGGAACCTACACATTCACTTATGAAGACTTACATTCTGCAAAGGAAATGAAGCAACAACCAGTTGCACGACCAAAGTCTGAAATTACTGGCGAAGAAAACATCAAGCCAAATTGGGGTGTTAATTGGGAAGACAATGCTGCTGGAACAAATGTAACCGGGCAATGGGATGTAAACTTCGATAGCATGAATCAACAAGAAAAGGATGCTTACTTACAATATCAAGATTCGTTTATGATTTACTTGCCACGTATCTGTAACCACTGTGCTAATCCGGCTTGTGTAGGTGCATGCCCATCAGGTGCAGCACACAAGCGCGAAGAAGATGGCGTTGTCTTGATTGACCAAGACCGATGTAGAGGTTGGAGATACTGCGTATCTGCTTGCCCTTACAAAAAGCCATATTACAATTGGAGATCTGGAAAAATGGAGAAGTGTCTCCTCTGTTACCCACGTCTTGAAACTGGACAACCACCTGCATGTTTCCACTCTTGCCCTGGCAAGATACGTTATATGGGACCAATATTGGTTGACCAAGATAGAGTCGTTGAAGCAGCAACCGCAGATGAAAAAGATCTCGTCGCAGTTCACCGCAGCATTCTACTTGATCCAAATGACCCCGAGGTTATTGCTCAAGCAAAGAAGCAAGGTATTGGCGAAACATTCATGGAAGCGGCACAAAAATCCCCAATCTATCCTATGTTCGTAAAATGGGAAATTGCATTACCGCTTCACCCTGAGTTCAGAACAGTACCAAGTCTATTCTACATCCCACCAGAAAGTCCAGTTGCATCTGTTCTTGATGACAATGGCCTCCACTCTGCAGCAGGTGAAAACTCAGTCTTACCAACATTAGAAAACTTCCGAGTGCCAATCAAGTATTTGGCTTCATTATTCTCTGCTGGAAACATTAGTGAAGTTGAGAATACCTTGTTGAAGCAACTCGCAGTACGAAAATATCGTCGTAGCGTACGTGTTGAAGGAAAACCTGATCTTGAAATTCTCAAGGCAGTCGGATTGACGGAACAAGATGCAATAGACATCCATCGCTTACTCGCTTTGGCTTTCCTTGATGAAAGATTCATTGTACCAACAACCCACCGCGAACTCGACAGAGACACAAGCCCATTCATGGAAAGAGGCTTTGCTGGATTTGACAAGATGAACCCTCTAAAGATGAAGAGAAGAGAATACATGCACATTGATGAACAGGGAGATCAGGTGATTTAAGTGATGCCAGTAACATCCAAACAATTGCCAGAAGAGATATTGGCAGATTCGTATCTATTGGCCTCGGTATTATTTATCAGCCCTTCACAAATGGATGAAGAATCCACAAATACTAGAATTATTAACCTCTGCGAATCATTGAAAGAGGCTGGTCGATCAGATATTGCTGAGCATTTTGAAATGTTTCACAAGAAACTGTGGGCCATTCAAGAAGAGGACCATCTCTTTACTCTTGAAATGACGCCAACAGCCCCACCATACCTTGGGTACTATGGATTTGATGCGCCAAAGTCTTGTGGTGAAATTGGTACAAGTGAGCGAAATATGTACATGATTGAAATAGCGGGCGTATACAAGCATTATGGAATAAAAATGGAACATGGCGAAATGCCAGACTATTTCCCGGCCGTTTGTGAATTTTTGGCAATTTCACTTGCTGAAACAGATCCAAAGTCACGCAATCTACGAAGAGGTTTTATCAATTCAATGGTAAAACCACACTTACCAAAATTTAGCCACAAGTTAAACAAGAAACCTTGGTCACACATTACCGCAGCAGTTGCGGTGCTGATGGAAAGCGAAAATATAGTAAAATCAAATGAAGGAGATGAGTAAAATGAATTGGATTGAATTGTTTTTTGTAGCCATGCCTTATATTACCATACTGCTATTTATTTTTGCTCCAATTTGGCGAGCATTCAAAGGACATTGGTCTTGGTCTTCAAGAGGAGACTTTGAGTGGACTCCACGCCCAAGCGGTTTCTTTGGTAGAGAATCTATGGGTATGGCCGCTTTAGCTTTACACTGGGGGCTAGTATTAGTTATATTTGGACACTTATTCCTTGGAATAATTGGTGCTCTTTGGGGGCCAGTTATCCTGATTGATTATTTCCTTTGGATTGGAATGGCAGGAGGATTAATGCTTCTATACGGATTAGTTGCAGCATTGTACCGCAGAATATTTATTAAAGAAGTAAAGGTAATGAGTAAAGTTGAAGATTATGTAATTCTAATATTATTGATTACGGCAGTTTCATCTTCACTTTGGCTAGTTATTATTGATGCTACTTGGGGGATGTCCTCTACTGTATTCCCATGGCTTGAATCAATTCTCACTTTCTCTCCTGATGCTTCAGGAATGGCGAATGCCCCTCTATTGACTCAAGTCCACATAGTTTCCAGCATGCTATTTCTCTGCTATGTTCCTTTTACAAAGATGGTTCACATGTGGAGTTATCCATTCCTATACATCACCCGCCCATTCATTTCAATACGTTCACAAGGTCGTTGGATTAGATAAGTTCAAGAAATAATAGTAAATATTATGAGATGATAATATGAGTGTAAAGGAACCTGAAAATGCTGAAAAGATTGAAAGCCAATTAAAGGAACCAGGTTCTGGAATTCAGTTTGATTATTGGGACCCAGAGGATGAAGAGTTTTGGGAAAAGCACGGGGAGAAAATAGCAACACGAAATTTGTGGATATCCATACCAAATTTGTTTTTAGGATTTGCTATTTGGATGGTATGGGGAGTAATTATCACAAAAATCCAGGGAATTCATGATGTTGACCCATCCCTATACTCATTCGATGGATGGGGTGGATTATTGGGGGATGAATACAAGGCCCTTCTATACATACTCCCTGGTGTGGCTGGACTTGCTGGTGCGACTTTTCGTATCACTAATTCCTTCATGATAGAAATATCCGGAGGACGAAATGTTATTGCTGCCACAACACTGTTGCTGATGCTACCAATGATTGGAGCAGGGATCGCTTTAAAAGACCCTAACGTTTCTTTCACGGTGTTAATCGTTTATGCATTAATGTCCGGAGTAGGAGGGGGAGCATTCGCTTCCTCGATGTCTAATATTTCCTTTTTCTATCCACGAAAGATGCAAGGCCTTTCACTTGGCCTCAATGCAGGGATTGGAAATTTAGGTGTTAGTGCAATGCAGTTTACGGTTCCAATAGTAATGGGGTTCACCCTTTTCGGCGGGATGTCCGGAGCGGCAGCAGGTGGTTTTTATGTAGCCAATGCCGCATTATTGTGGGTGCCTTTATGCGCCTTTTTCATGATTGCCGCATGGCTATGGATGAACAATATGCCAGAGCATGACGTAGCAAACACACCAAATGCGCTGAAAAAATATTTTTGGCTTGAAGCAATTGGCTATGTTGCTGCCGGTGTTGGTGTTTTAGTATTGCTTGCCACGCGCAATAGTGACATTTTTGATTCATCCTTCATGGGTATTGTGAAAATTATTATCATGGTCCTAGTTTCTGTGGTAACCACACTCGCCCTAATGCGATATGCCACACCTAGTGCGGTAAAGGAGAGTCTTTTGGACCAATGGAAAATATTTGGAGAGAAGCATAATTGGGTGATGACATGGTTATACATTATGACCTTTGGTTCATTCATTGGTTTTGCTGCTGTTTTCCCCAAACTCATCCTTGATGTATTCGGATATCTCCCTAATGGTGACCCAAACCCTTGGTATGTTGATCAAGCACTTACTTTTGGGTTCCTCGGGCCTTTGGTAGGTGCGGCATTACGCCCACCTGGTGGCTGGATGGCCGATAAGTGGGGCGGAGCTAGAGTAACTCATTGGGCAACTGTGGTGATGATTATTGCTACTGTTTGTGTAGGACTAATTATCGTAAAGGCAAAGGCATCTGAAACTCCAGAAGATCACTTCGTTTCATTTATGATTCTGTTCATGATTCTGTTTACTACAACTGGTATAGGAAATGGTTCAACATTCCGAATGATTGCTATTATTTTCCCTCGTAAACAGGTTGGCCCAGTACTGGGGTGGACATCTTCTATCGCAGCATATGGGGCATTTATCATTCCTGCAGTATTCGCTGTTTCAATTGCTGCTAAAGTTCCAGAATATGCGATGTATGGTTTTGCCGCTTACTATGTATCTTGTCTTGGAGTAAACTGGTGGTATTACGCCCGAAAGGGTGCAGAAATTTCATGCTAGTAGCAATTTGATAGAGGGCTTAAGAAATCTTGATTCACATCATACATGTCAATCAAAACGGTTTAATGAAAAATGCTGGAGCGACCACTATGGCTGATACCAATGATGCCGGCCTTCGGGCCTTTTTTTCAAAAGACCATAGCCGACTTGATAGTATTTTCAATAAGTGCAGAAAAAATGGTTATTCTAATTCAATTGATTTATTGAAAGAATTTGCAACAGGGCTTATTCAACACATTATTTGGGAAGAAGAATACCTTTTCCCAGTATTTGAACAAGTAACTGGAATGACCCAAGAAGGCCCGACTGTAATAATGAGGCAGGAGCACCACACCATTCAAGAATTACTTTACGATTTACTAACCTTAGCCGAAAAGGGCGATGTAGACCCGACTTTACCTGCTGCACTCGAGGGAATATTACTACAACACAATCAAGCAGAAGAGAGTGTCCTATACGAGGCAGTGGATAGCATGGTTACTCCCGAAAGCCAAACCGAATTAATCAACCTACTCAATTCATCTGCACCAATTGATTTGCAGAAATGGCTTGCTGGAGTTGAAGAAGTTCCTGAAGTTATTCAAGAAGAAACTCATGATGATGATTGCGAAACCTGTCATATTGAAAATAAGAAAGAAGATAGCCCTATTAGTTTCCATTGAAGAAGGTAATATTGATGACATTTGATCTTCGTGAAAAGACAGAATCTAGCGCTTCCTTTTTACTTCGTATCAAAGAATTTATTGGCCAATTTGGTTTTGATGCTGATTCTACTTTAGCATGTATTTCTATTTGTCGTGATGAACTTTGTCAGCCTTTTGTTTCACAATTGAAAAATGAATGGGGAGAGGCTTTTGATTTGTCTGGGCTTGCAGGATTGCCTTTTGCTGGAGTAACAGGACTTACTGCCGCAAGCCACCATGCACCAGTTGTAAATGGAAAAAGACGAATATTACTTGTCGGCTTGGCTCACATGGGTCTTGCAAATGATGGGACTTTTGGCGATGTATTTCGCCCCGGATTGAATAATACTAGCAGAGCCTGTGGAGCATTAGATTTGCTTTCAAATGAAGTTGAAAATACGAATCTATCTGAGGCGCCCGAACCAGCTCATAATGACATAGAATATGGCTGGGTAAGAAAAAAATTATGGCACATTGCCACACCAAACCTCTATGAAACAACTCAAAAAACACAAGAAATTATTCACAAGGAGTTAATTTCATTAGCCGAGAGCGTCCTTGGAAATAATGATGATGATTATGCAATATTTACCGGCATCCTATTGCATACAGAAGATGGAAATCATGTTGTTGAGTATAAATCATCTCATATTGTAATTGACAATAATGTGGTGAATTCTGCAGTTTAACAGTAATAGTAATTGCATCTAATTATCAATGAATTTGATGAGACTTACATAAACGGTGTAAACATTATTAGTAATACGAAATACACGAATACCATGGAAAGTGGGAACATTCCAACCTATGTGGGGGTTGAGGCCACCAAAAGTAGGGCGAATCGAGCTTTGACTTTGAGTACTGTTGCATTCACTCTAAATTTTGCCTGCTGGATGCTGTACGGCGTTCTAATTACCTTTCTTGTATTAAATCGTGCATATGATTGGGATAATTCACAAATAGGTTGGTTAATTGGAATTCCTATTCTGACTGGGGCAATTTTCCGATTACCCGTTGGTCTGTTAACCGACATTCACGGTGGAAGGAAAATGTTCACAATTGTGATGCTTATTGCAGCGATTCCAATGTTTTTGGTCAGTAAAGCAGATTCTTTCTGGGGCTTCTTTTTCGCAGGACTCGGATTTGGATTATGCGGTTCAACTTTTGCAGTAGGAATTGCCTATACATCTGTCTGGTTTGAAAAGAAATGGCAGGGCACTGCTCTTGGTATTTTAGGGGCCGGTAATGCCGGTGCAGCAATTACTTCTATTCTCGCCCCCATTCTATTGAATAATTTTACAGACAATGGTGCAAATATCGAGGGGTGGAGATTACTTCCCCAATTATATGCAGCAGTATTAGTATTAATGGCAATTATTTTCTGGGTTGGCACATTTGAACGCAAAGTTAAGCAAGAAAAAACTCTTTCACTCCAAGAGAGATTGTCTCCACTAAAAGATGTTAGAGTTTGGAGATTTGGATTATACTATTTCCTTGTATTCGGTGGCTTCGTTGCTCTTGCGCAGTGGTTGGTACCTTACTATGTAAATGTCTATACCTTAAGCGTAGGAACTGCAGGTATGTTAACTGCAATTTTCAGTTTCCCATCGGGAGTCATTCGCGCATTCGGGGGGTGGTTCTCAGATAGAGCCGGAGCGCGCAAAGTGATGTATTGGGTACTTGGTGCATGTTTGATTTCTTCAATACTCCTCCTCCCTCCGCGCATGGAAATAACCTCTGCTGGAGAAGGTGTCCTAGCTCAAAGAGCAGGAACAGTAATTGAAGTAGATGAAATAAATTACACCATTACTGTCTTAGATCCTGCTGGCGAAGAAACAATTTACAACTATTTAGGAATTGAAGAGGGATCCTCTTCACTAAATGAAGACGATATGGCAGTGATTCCAACAGTTGATACTTGGCAGGAACCGGTGGTTGAAGTAAATGATGAAATAGAAAGAAAACAGTTGCTTGCTAAAGGAATATCTCTCATTACATTCCAAGCAAATATTTGGATTTTCACATTCTTTGTCTTTGTATTAGGTATGGCAATGGGTATAGGTAAAGCAGCAGTTTACAAGCACATTCCTGTCTATTACCCTAATGATGTTGGAGTTGTAGGGGGAATTGTTGGTGTGCTTGGTGGCTTGGGCGGATTTATCCTCCCTGTTGTATTTGGCTATCTATTGAAATGGACTGGGCTTTGGACTATGACGTGGTTATTATTTGCAGTCATTACATTTGCTTGTTTAATTTGGATGCACCTTGTTATCAAGAGGATGACGAATCGAAGAGCGCCGGAAATATCAAGATTGATAGAAGATCCAGGTGGTTCCTTTTTACCCTCACTAAATATTCACTGCCCAAGTACTGGAACTGATTCTGAAATACATCTCCTTTTCGTTCCAGGCAACCCACCCTCAATGCGCGTAGAAAAATGTGCTACTTGGGGTCAAGACAATTGTCCACCAGAGTGTACAATGCAATGTATTACTGAACAAATCATTGACAAAAAATGAGAAATTAATTATTGCTAGGAGATAGTTTAGAAAGTTGTTTGTTTTGCATCATTTCTTGGATTAGATTGAGGACTTCGCTAGGTTCATCATTGTAATGAAGGAGGGTGCCAGGCATTTCCTCACCTTCACCGCCGATGAATACCTTTGGAACATCCTCATGTTTCCAACCTTCTAATAATATAATATCAACAGGTGTTACATAAGTAAGCATTCTAATCATCTCCTCAAGAGATAATTTGTGTCCCATGAATAATGCCGTTTCGACATATGAAGATAATATCACTGGGTCAGCACCTGCTTGACGATGCCTCCATGTGTCTTTGCCCTTAGTGTCAGCACTAACTTTGTGATGAGTTTGTTTTATCGTTGCAACTCGAAGTCCCATGTTTTTTAACATAGGAATTATTACTTCAAGAAGAGTTGTTTTTCCTGAATTGGAACGGCCATAAAATCCAAGAATAACTGGAGAACTTCTTCGAATTGGCCCAACGCTAGAATCAATATTATTAGTATTATTCATATAATCACATCCTTCGCAAGGAATTATTCATTGCAACTTCACCAATAACTCGGGTAAGGCGAGCAATTTCAGTTACTAATGTCCGTGCAACAGCCAATGTAGTAGCGACCTCAACATCAGTTGAAGCAGATATCAATGATTGAATAGGACCCTTTTTGCTTTGTTCAAGATCATATAGTTCCTGTAATGCCGAATCCGGAAGAATAACGGAGCCAGTAAAATACCCTTCTGCGGCAACTTCAATTAAGTTGCAAATATGATTAATCTTTTCATTCAAAGTTTTAATCAATTTTGGGCTGATTTCCCAAATTTTGTCACAATGATGGGTTAATTCTGCAATTGTTTCTACACGATCACAAATCTCTTCAAGAGATTTTGCAATTAACCTACTACCTACTGCTTCTTGAGAGGAATCAAACCCAAGGTCAACCATTAAATTACGGTCAGAAAGAGAAGTTAACAGAATACGGACAATCAAATAATAAAGCATATCTGATTGATCACCCATGGTATTTACTCGTCGATACAAACTCTCATCACCGGGTGATTCAAGCAAGCCGGGAATCATTCTAACAATCCGTGTGGTTGTAGAAACTAATTGGCGCAAATGCTCACTAAACAAAGTGGCCGTGGGCTCAAGATAATTATGTACTTTGAATACCCTATCGGTTTGCTCTACTACCAAAAAACCAGTTAGGCGACTAATGCAATTATTCAAAACTTCGAGTTGCTCAGTAGCAAAATCAGAATTTGTGCAAGTAAATTCAATATCAACCACTCCAACCACATAAGAACCAATCAACAAACGAGAAAGGTGCTCAGGAGGCGTATTGGAGCGAATTTCAAAATTCCTGCTAGAAGAATCATCTTTTGTATCCATGCTTGTTGAAATTAGCAAAGTATTTTCATCCGACTCGTGAATTTGCAAATCATCGCCAGGTGAAATATTATTTTTTACAACCCACTCAAATGGCAATGTGACGGCGGTGCTGCTCCGGCCCACGCGGTGTGCTTTGCGCCACTCCATAATACCCAAGGAGAATGCTTGCTCCCTATCAATAATCCCTCATATGTTCGGTTTAGGAATGATGATTTGTTTCTGCTTTAAAGCGACATTGCTATTTGTGCTCAAACTAATGATTGGAAATAATAAGTATGGAGTGTAGAATTATTGGAATATCAATACTACATGTTCGGGAAAATAAGGATGCAAAGGCCCTTCTACGCAAGTGTATGAAGGGCGTGCATATTGGGTCGCCCTCAACAAAAAACCTTGAAAAAGATCTTCTTTCGCTAAGTGCCGAGGCAAGAATTAAAAAAATTCTAACCCTCTATCACCCAAAAGTATCTCTAGCATGTAGTTTTAGTAAAGAGGATCTGCTTATTGCTGATATGATATTAAATATCAACCCAGAGGCAAGGATTTTTGCAATTGATACACTGAAATTACCAAAGGAAACCCTTGAATGCGCCGAGGATTTTTCAATACACAGTAATTGTACAATAGAGTGGTATAAACCTACTACGGGGGAAGTTGAACAACTTGTAAAAGAATGGGGTGAAGATACTTATCGGGATAGCATAGAGGCAAGAAAGGCTTGTTGTAATGCTCGTAAATTGCAACCATTATCAAGGGCCATAGAGGGCTTAGACATTTGGATTACTGGATTAAGGAGAGGGCAGGGGGATACTAGAACAACACTTAGCGTATTTACACCTGCAAGTGGAAATGATTTGGCCAAATTAAATCCATTATTTGATTGGACTATAGAAGAAGTTGATGCTGAAATCAAGAAACGCAATATTCCCATTAACACCCTATATGAATCTGGATACACTTCCATTGGTTGTGACCCTTGTACAAAGGCAGTAAGTTCTGGAGAAGGTATTCGTGATGGGCGTTGGTGGTGGGAGAATAGTGATACCAAAGAATGTGGACTTCACCAATAATGTTATGCAGAAAGATGGGGGATATTGATGTTATTAAATGTGAAAAATAATGCTGCATCAAGTGCTGAAACATTAGCGCGTCTCGAAGCAGAAGCAATTCACATTTTGCGTGAGATTGTTGCTCAAGCTGCTAATCCAGTCATACTATTTTCAGGTGGAAAGGATTCTATTTGCCTGCTTAGATTAATGCAAAAAGCATTTTGGCCTGCTCCATTTCCGGTTCCACTATTACATATTGATACTGGACATAATTTTGATGAAGTTATTGAATTTAGAGATAAAAGAGCAAAAGAATTGAATGCAAAACTATTTGTAAAAACTGTTGAAGAAGCAATTGAAAAGGGTATTGCCAAGCCAATCCCCGGAGTTATCAGCAGAAATAGACTACAATCACCAACCTTGCTTGCTGCACTTGCTGAAGGGATGTATGATGCAGCAATAGGGGGGGCGAGAAGGGATGAAGAAAAAGCAAGAGCAAAAGAAAGAATTTTTTCATTTAGAGACCGTTTTGGCCAATGGCAGCCTCGGAAACAACGCCCCGAATTATGGAATTTGTACAATGCACGAGTAAATTTGGGAGAAAATGTAAGAGTCTTTCCCTTAAGCAATTGGACCGAATTAGACATTTGGTCATATATTGAATCCGAAAAATTAGAAGTCCCATCAATATATTTTAGCCATCAAAGAGAGGTTTTCATGCGCTACGGACAATGGCTTCCAGTGAATGATATCGAGCCGAAACTTCCTCATGAAGAGTCAAAGATATTGCCCATAAGAGTTAGAACTATTGGAGATATTATCTGCACGGGATGCGTGGTTTCTGAAGCATCTTCGGTTTCACAAGTAATATCTGAAATTGCAAAATCTACCGTTACTGAACGAGAGAGTAGAGCAGATGACCTTGGTAGTGAAACCGCAATGGAAGATCGGAAAAAGGAGGGATATTTTTGAGTATTTTGCCATCCAATACAAAAAATTCAGAGGAGGAGATTATTCCAATGGTTGCTGATGAAGAAATCACAACTGATGCAGGACAAGGGGGTGAATTAGTTGACCATGGTTTGCTTCAATTCATTACTGCAGGAAGTGTAGATGATGGTAAAAGCACTCTCATCGGAAGGCTATTACTTGACTCTAAGGCCCTATTTCTTAATCAAATAAAACGCCTAGAAAATGGCGAAGATCTTGCTCATATTACCGATGGTTTAAGGGCTGAAAGAGAGCAAGGAATCACTATTGATGTAGCGAGAAGATTTTTTGCAACCGACAAGAGGAGATTCATCATTGCAGATTGTCCTGGGCACGTTCAATATACTAAGAATATGATTACAGGAGCATCAACTGCGGACTTAGCAGTATTACTCATTGATGCGAGATTTGGTATTACCGAGCAAACAAGAAGACACTCGTTTATCTGCTCTTTATTGAGAGTACCTAGCATAGTTTTCTGTATTAATAAAATGGATTTAGTAGATTATTCATCAGATCGATTCCTAGAGGTAACTGTGGCACTAAACGAATTAGCATCACATCTTAACTTCGCCAATACCCACATGATACCAATTTCAGCTCTTGAAGGAGACAATGTTGTCGATAAAGGAGAAAATATGCCCTGGTATGGGGGAGATACACTTCTTCATATTATTGAAAATGAAGCAATTGTTTACGAAAATGATACCAGTTGTCCAAGATTTCCAGTTCAAACAACAATCAAGCCAAACAATGATGGCGACCATAAAAGTAGGCGTTATGCTGGAACTATTAGCGGAGGGGCGTTTTGCAAAGGTATGGAAGTTATTGCCTTACCAAGTAAACAATGTACAACAATTAACTCAATTCACACCTTTGAAAATGAAATTACAAGTGCAAATGCAGGGACGGCAGTAAGTATTTCGCTTAGTGATGCAATTGACTGCGGCAGAGGTAGTACCATTTCTCCACAAAATAAGCAACCATTATTGGCCACAAAGGCCCAAGGTATGGTGTTTTGGATGACTGAAGATAGCATGAAAAAAGGCAAAATCTTTGATTTCATTCATGCAGGAGCACAAGGAAAATGTATTGTTTCTTCTGTTGATGAAGTCATTAATCTTAGCAACTTAAATATTGATATTGAAGTGGATAAACTTCAGTTAAATGACCTTGGAAAAGCCAGTTTTGAATTTACTAATCCTATTGCCCTCGACACTTTTGAAAATAACAAAACAACTGGACGCCTAATACTTATTGATCCAGCGACAAATGATACTGTCGCTTCGCTAATAATCACTAATATTGAGTGATTATTCAACTACATCCAGTAGTTGCACCGCAACTAACACACCTTTCACAAGTTCCATTTCTAACAAGTGTAAAACCATGGCATTCCGGACATGGGTTTCCAGTAAAACCTTCTTTTCGTGCACTGTCTGCCTTGGATTCTTCTGTTGAAGTTTGGGGTATGCTATCGAGTCGCATTTGAACACCTCTACTTTCAGGAATCTTGACTCCCAAATCTGATTGATCAGGTAATCTAATACTATCTGATTCTAAATCTTCGGGGAGAACATGGGCAAGATCTCGGCGTCCGAGATAATTTATTGCCAAATCGCGGAAAATATAGTCGACGATACTCGTAGCCATTTTTATTCGGTCATTTCCAACAACTGGTCCATTTGGCTCGAAACGAGTAAATACAAAGGCATCAACAAATTCTTCCAAGGGAACTCCATATTGAAGGCCAAGGCTTACTGCTACGGCAAAACTATTCATCACAGAACGGAATGCAGCACCTTCTTTATGTAAATCAATAAAAATTTCTCCCACTTTGCCATCTGCATATTCACCAGTATGCAGGTAAATGTTGTGTCCGCCAACCTTGGCTTTTTGAGTATATCCTGTCCTTCTTGGAGGTAGTTTCATACGCTCTGCAATATAAGAATTCAATCGTTGCTTTGTTCTTGCTGGTGCAGGAGATGCTTGAGTTAATGCAGTATTCAGGGGCTGGGATAATTTACTTCCATCGCGATAAACTGCACATGCTTTAACCATTGATTTCCAAGACAATTTGTATGCGTCACTAATGTCCTGAGGGGATGCATTAGAAGGCATGTTGATAGTTTTTGAAATGGCTCCCGAAATGAAAGGTTGGATGGCGGCCATCATACTCACGTGCGAGGACCATTTCAATGAGCGTGTTCCTTCACCAACTGGTGTTGCACAATCAAAAACAGATAGATGTTCTGCACTAATCAATTCACAACCTTCTACTGTTCCCTTTTCCATTACATACTCTTGAATTTGCTCGGCGACTTCAATTGAATACCCCAATTTCAATAATGCAGATGGCACTGCAGTATTTACTATTTTCATACTTCCGCCGCCGGCGAGCGATTTGTATTTTACTAATGCGTAATCGGGTTCAAGTCCAGTTGTATCACAATCCATTAATAATCCAATAGTTCCAGTTGGGGCGATACAGGTAACTTGTGCATTTCTAACTCCATAATCCTCAGCGCCCATTACTGTGGCATCCCACATCACCCTGCTCCTTTCAACTAAATTTTGAGGTGCTAATTGCCAATCTATTTCTACTGGGGTGACACTCAATCCTTCGTATTCTTCAGAGCTAGTCACATTTCCTGCTCGGCGATGATTACGTAATACGCGATTTACTGCTTCCTTATTCAATTCATACTTTGGGAAAGGATGGAGATGCTTAGCTAATTCAACACTTGTTGCCCAAGAGGTTGCACCGATTAATGAGGTAATGGCTGCGGCAAATGCCCTTGCACGTGGATCATCGTATGAAATCCCTTGACGCATTAACAAGGAGCCTATGTTTGCATGTCCAAGGCCAAGTGTTCTGTGTTCCCATGAACGAATTGCTATTTCTTCGGAAGGGAATTGTGCCATACTCACACTAATGTCAAGAACAACGGTCAGCATCCGAGTTGCCCTTTCAATTGCATCATGGTCAATATTGCCATTATCATCCATAAATGAAACTAAATTTAGGCTAGCAAGATTACATGCCGTATCATCAATAAACATATATTCTGAACATGGATTACTTCCCTTTATTTCTCCTGATTCAGGACAAGTATGCCAATCATTAATGGTGTCATGGAATTGAACACCAGGGTCTGCACAAGACCAAGCTGCTTCGGAAATATCATCCCATAACTTTGTTGAACTTATCTCTTTAGAAGGTTGCTCTTCTTCGGAAAAACCGGCCCGCGGCCTGAGTTTCCATGCTTTATCTTCCTCTACAGCGTCCATGAAATTATTACTTAGGCGAACAGAATTATTGCTATTTTGTCCACTAACTGTTGAATATGCCTCTCCTTGCCAATCTGTATCAAACATTTCGACATCTTCTGGCGAGAATTTACCTTTACCGTGTAATACCCTTTGTAATAATCCAGCAGGCACACCTTCTTCAAGTGAATTCTGAACAATTTCTGCAATAATGGGCGATGATTTTGCTTTTTCGCCCTTGGATAATGAATTATTTAATTCCAACAAGCATCGCTTGATTGTTGTACTTCCTGCAACCAATGAGGCAACCTTTTCTTCCTCTACCTTTTTCCAATTAACAAAAGATTCAATGTCTGGGTGGTCAACATCCAAAATAACCATTTTCGCAGCTCGCCGAGTTGTTCCTCCGCTTCTTATTGCGCCTGCAGCTCTATCACCAACCTGCAAAAATGACATGAGACCTGAACTTTGTCCTCCTCCAGAGAGTAATTCCCCCTTGCCTCGAATTTGTGAATAATTACTTCCAGTCCCAGATCCGTACTTGAACAACCGAGCCTCGCGACGCCAAAGATCCATAATCCCTCCATCGCCGACCAAATCATCCTTTACTGATAGAATGAAACAAGCATGAGGCTGAGGGTGCTCATAAGCATTTGATGAAAGATGAGAGTTTCCTCCTTCGTCAACCCAATAATGCCCACCTGCGGGCCCTTCTAATCCATATGCCCAATGCAAACCGGTATTGAACCATTGAGGACTATTTGGTGCCATCATTTGATTGAGCAACATATAACTCAATTCATCATGAAAAACAAGTGCATCCGTTTCAGAAGCAAAATAATTCCCCTTCCATCCCCAAAATGTCCAAGCGCCAACGAGTCTTCTAATGACATCCTCAACATCATTTTCACCGCGAATCCTTCCCCCCTCTGGTAATTCGTCCAATGCCTCCTCATCGGGTTGGCTCGGCCACAACCAAACTGGCATATCATCGGTTTCTATTCTTTTTAGACATGTTGCAATCCCGCGCTTTCGCATATATTTCCTAACAACAATACGCCCTGCTATTTCAGACCAGTTTTTAGGGATGCGAAATTCCAATACTGGTGAGCCCGCTTCTTCCTCAAAAGACATCTCTCTTATTTCCCATTCAATCTGAGAAAACGGATCAATTCCTTCTGTTGTGTGTAAGCGTTTGAAATCAAGTCCAATACATCCTTCGGTGTTGAATACAATTTCCTTATCACTGGTTGATGCCATCATATTCTCGCCTCACGGGACTTAATAGAGACAGAAAGAAGCCTATAAAAAAATACCCGAACATGATGGGTAAAGTTATGATTCCAATATGAAATCTGTATTGTCGAGGCGGCCAATAATTGCGCCGTTTTTTCCCAACCCCGAATACAATTATTTAGTTAATTAAATAATATATTTTAACCATTATAAAAGTTTCAAAAACGTCTAATTTGTAAACAATAACTTTACTTGAAAAACTATAACAACACAATTTCAAATGTCAAAAATCTTTTATTATTCTTCAACAATAACTCTGTCAATTCCAGCCATGTCCTGAAGACGATTCCAAAAGGCAAGGCGATCATCCTCAGAACGTAGTAATATTTCAGACGGAGTTCCTTCTTTGTCAAATTGCTTTCTAAAGCGCCCCTCTGTCACAGCAAAATCACGGAACTTCACATCTTCCCATTCACCATTTTCATCCTTTACTCGGTGCCAATCTCGTTTCATGCTTGGATTACCACGAAGATCCCAACGGTCTTGATAACGAGGGCCTTTGCTTGGATCATGAATGAAAATTGGCCAAGCCCGAGTTTTTAGTGCTAATTTGGCTTGTGCATATGCTGCATTATCTGCGACCCCATGCTCAGGCTGACAGGTCGTATATACCGATACCACTGCCGGACCGGGATGAGCATTTGCTTCACGGATTGCTCGATAGAAATGATTAGGCAAACTGGTTACTGTTTGAGCAACATATACATTTGGATGCATAGCAGCAATGGCGCCTAGTTCTTTCCTAAATTCCTGTTTTCCTGAAACAGCCGAACCATGATTGAAAAACTTAGCATCTTGGCCCATATAAGATGCAGTAGAAGTTTGACCTCCTGTGTTTGAATAAGCCTGAGTATCTAATACTAATACCTTAATATTCATGCCACTAGAAAGCATACGCGACAATGCTCCAAAACCAATATCATACATTGCACCATCACCACCAATCACCCACAATTTCTTTTCTTGCCAGCCGATTTGGTCCCAACGAATTCTAACTCCCATCGCATCTGTTGGGCCATTTTCAAACAATGAATTTGTCCAAGGTAAATTCCAAGGGTTGTATGGATATGTACTGCCATAAACTGTTGAGCATCCGGTTGAATTGACGATTGCTACATTTTCTGCACCGTGGTCATAACCCAATACGCTGGCCATCATTCGCAATGCAGTTGCTTCACCACAACCAGCACAAGATCCTGCACCTCCTACATACAACAGGCTCTTTTCCAAGAGCATCATGTCAAGTGCTAATTTATCATTAACAAATTTTGGGTCAGTATCGCCCATTGAAAGATAAAAATCCCATAATTGACGGTGTTCATCCTCACCAAGCTTTTCCTTTGGCACCATTTTTAATGCATCCTTTGAACCACATACATCAACACATTCTGCACAACCTTTGCACTTTGAGGGATCTATGAATATTCCAAACCGTCCAGGGTCTTCCCCCTTCTTTTCTCGATTGTCCCAATACTTGCGTACCTTTGGCCATTGGCTATCCATATGTTCAATCTTGCTTGATTCAAGTTCAGATAGCCCTCCTTGCAAAGTTTCCTCTGACACAACTTTCCCCAAGATTGCCGTGTCAGGGCACATTGTTACACATTCCATACAACCCACACAATTATCGGGGATAAATTCAGGAATTTCAGTACTGATATAGGAAAAATCTCGCATCTTTGCCGATGCAGGACCAATAATTGAACGGGCGTGAACTTCATCTGCTGGGAGAGATGATGGAGCGTGGCCCTCGTTGTAAGACCCAACAATTCTTGATTCAAATTCATCGAGGTTGAAAAAGGATTCATCATGAGCACTTAGATTACGATTTGGCTTTGGGTCACTAATAGTCATCACTCCACCTCCATTGTTGTCATTGTGTTAGAATCAATTTGTCGTACTTCAGAAAAACCACGCTTTACACAAGTGAGATTATCTTGGACAACCTGCTCTCCTTTCTTGCCGAAATATTTGCGTAGGCTTTTCTCAATTGCCGGATATAATTCATCTTCGGAAGTATTGGCTGCAAATGGTGTGCTTCGAAGGAATATCCCAAGAAGTACAATACCTTGCATTCTTACTACCAAATCTGGGCGGCTACTTACTTCACGAGCAATCTTAGCAGTATCAAGCCATAAGACATTTATTCCCCGTTCAATCATTTCTTGACGAGATTCTGCTGGTAAACAATTCCAAAATTCTTCATCACTTGCTTTATTTGATTGAATAAAAATAGTGCCGTTATCGCATAATCCCTGTAGAGGGTTTCCAGTAAGAAAGGCATTTACATCTTGGACTGCGATGAAATCCAAAATATCTAATTCATGGTGAATCATTATTCTTTCATCAGCAATTGTCAAATAAAAATTAGTAGGTAATCCCTTCTTTTCAGAACCATACTTTGGATATGCTTGCACTGTTTTCCCAAATAAGTCCTCTGAAACGGTGGCAATTATTTTGTTTGTTGTGACACTTCCAAAACCACCAACGCTATGCCCGCGCATACTAAACGAGCCCTTTGGCCGTCCATCAAAACCCTCAACCGAAGTAAGCGCGGTCGGATGATTTATCCCAAGAGAAAAATATCTTGGGTTTTCGGCAGATTCTAGCATATCATATACAGCAATTAAATCGCCACTTGTTACATCTCTACTACCCAATCCGTATGAACCTGAATGAATTTTTGGCATGGAGGTTAATGGGGGAAATCCGACACTCCCTTGCATTGCATCGGCAATTGAAGCCTTGAATTCAACAGTTAGGGGGTTTGACTGTGATAGCGGATCATCTACTCTTTCAAGGACTGCAACTGCTTTGCAAGTCGAAACTGCCGCTGCTAATTCAGCACTCGGGAAAGGGCGGAAACATGTAACATGAACACAACCCACCTTACGCCCTAAACTTCGCAAATGATCAACTACAGTTGTCGCAGTTTCAATCATTGAGCCAATGCCAATAATAGCATACTCTGCATCTTCCATTTTATAAGAATCAATAAAATCATATTTTCGTCCTGTCAATTCAGTAAAAGACTCCATCGCCTCTTTCAGAGCAGGTTTTACTAAACTAGTAAAGTGGCGTTGAGCAATTTTTCCCTTCATGAATGAATCTTGATTTTGCACAACACCAGACATAACGGGGTTGTAAGGGTCCATTAAATTGCGTAAATGATCAGCTGGATTACCGACGAACTCCTTCATTAATTCTGGTTCACAAAATAATACATTCTCAATGGTGTGAGTTGTTAAAAAACCATCTTGCACATTAAAGAAAGGGGTGCTACTTGCTTCTGCGGCACGTCGTGAAATCAATGCAAGGTCACCAGCTTCTTGCGCATTTCGAGCAAATACGATGCCCCATCCACAATCAGCTGCACCCATAAT
>Ga0233449_1000716_pt1 | contig 35883 bp, 26 predicted proteins | sample SI_124_October20_FD_183012 | JGI IMG/M metagenome (GOLD analysis project Ga0233449, IMG submission 183012) | Seawater microbial communities from Saanich Inlet, British Columbia, Canada - SI_124_October2016_200_MG | ecosystem: Environmental > Aquatic > Marine > Inlet | place: Canada: British... | reverse complement strand
ATACTTTTTTTGGTTTGAGAGTGATTTCCCCGATTTGCGTAACAAGTGCTTTGGCCTTTAAAAATTGCCTTTTTAAATTTTTAACACCATCAGGTGGCAAAGTAAACAGTAATTCATAGTCCTCTCCGCCATTTAAAAGGAATGGAAAAGGATCTATCTGGTTCTTGTCGCAGATGCGTGAAAACTCCCGGGATCGTGGGAGCCTGTCCTCATGAATCCGGGCACCTGCGTTAGAGGCTTTGCAAATATGGTAAAGGTCCTGAACCAGCCCATCACTGATATCTATCATTGAGGTGATATTCATCCTGGACCGGGCCAGGATGCCGGCTTCCAGGACTCTGGGTGTCGGGTCCAGATGTCTCCCAATCAGGAATTTGTGGTCCTTGGACGAAGCCTCTCGTTTCTTTTTACTCAACAGTTTTAAACCAAGACTTGAGTCGCCCAAAGTTCCTGTTACGAAAATGAGATCCCCAGGCCTGGCACCCTGGCGGGTGAACACACGCTTTGCCTCACCGATGATCGAAACATTTATGAAAAAACATTTTGGCGAAGAGACGGTATCTCCACCAGCAAGTTCGACCTTGTACCGATTGCAAACTGTGTTAAATCCTGCATAGAGCTTGTCCAGAAAAGACACGGAAATCTTTTTCGAAATACCAAGTGTCACCAGCACTCTTTTGGGCACCCCCCCCATGGCCGCGATATCACTGAGGCTGGCAGACAGGGCTTTCCGGCCCAGTGCTTCAGGAGTTGTTGTGGAAAGTTTGAAATGGATGTCTTCGACAAGCGCGTCTGTGGAGATGACTTCATTCGCCCCTGATTTAACCGGGTAGACCGCACAGTCATCGCCAATACCCAGAACAGTATTGGAGGCGCGGAACTTTAAACGCGAAGAAAGACGATGGATGAGCTCGAATTCACCCAGTTCTTTTATTTTGCTCATAAACGGTGCTTGCTGTTATTAGTGACCCGATAGAGAGTAGTGCCTTTCTTATGTTACCAAAAGCACAACGCCAGGGAGGCAATTTTTACTCCTATTGTGGTTTTAGCAAATCCCGGGTCAGGGAATCGACATCGAACTTCTTTTCGATTTTAATGGAAATCTTGTTTCCTTCCTCAAGACCATCTTTTTTGATGTCATGAACATAACATGTTAATTCCACATGTTCTCCGGTTTCCGGAATCCAGATAGTGAGTTCCCGAAACTGGTCGGCTTTATTGGGGGGAGTATTGACCTCCGTGATTTCTCCATCTAACAGAATCATTGTTTCCTTTCTGCAATCTGTGGGATTGCTTCAACTATGCGGAACAACTGGTTTGCTGGCCAAGAAATGTTTCCGGAGTATCCTGTGCATAATACTCGGAGTCGATTTCGTATTCCTCAAAAACTTCCGGTCGTTCCTGAAACGGATTTTCCAGAAGAATTCTAAGGCGCTTGACTTCAGAGAAATCCGATTCCTTGAGTGCTTTGTCCAGAGCTGATTGAATTAAATGATTCCTCAAAATATATTTTGGGTTCACGCAATCCATTTGTAATTTTCGTTCTTCATGGCTTATGCCTTCACGCTGGGCCAGTTCAAGGTATTGTTTCAGCCAGGATCCCAGTTCGTCACCCCCACTGTTTTGTGGGTTGTTTGCCGGTTGTGGAGTGCCGGGATAGTCAGCGAGAAACCTGAAGAAATTTGTGTAGTCTAATTGATAGTCCTGAAGCAGTTGGAACATTCTCTGAGCCAATTGTGTGAACTCCGAGTCCAGAATAGCGAGCCCAAGTTTTTTACCCATTTCTTCACGGTAGAAGCGATTGAAAAGCGGCTGGTATTGCTGAATTTCCTCTTGCAGATTTTCAGCGCCCATCAATGGAACGAGGGCTTCGGCTAATTTGTTGAGATTCCAGAAACCAATTTCGGATTGCTGGCTGTATGCGTATCGACCGTGTGTGTCGGAATGATTGGGTGTGTGATGGGGAACAAATCGGTCCATAAACCCATAAGGGCCGTAGTCAAAAGTGGTGCCGGTGATGGTCATGTTGTCGGTGTTCATCACTCCATGGATGAACCCCACTGCTTGCCACTTAGCGATAAGTTTCGCGGTGCGTTGGAGGGTGCGTTGAAAAAATATGCGATAGCGGTCGGTTTCCTGAACAATATCCGGGTAATAATTTTGAATGCAAAACTCCAACAGACGTTGCACATTTTTGCTCTGCCCGGTGTAATGAAAAAATTCGAAACTGCCAAACCGGATATGTGTATCGGCGAGCCGCACCAGTATTGCCGCCAATGCCGGTTTTTCCCGGTATATCAGTTCCCGTATTCCTATTACTGCCAACGAACGGGTGGTGGGAATGCCCAGTCCATTTAAAGCTTCACTGCCCAGATGTTCGCGGATGGAAGACTGGAGAGTTGCCCGTCCGTCAAAACCGCGGGCAAACCGGGTGGGACCGGCACCCTTCAGGTGAATATCCCACACCTCCTCTTTTTTGTTCTGAATTTCTCCCAGCAAGAGTCCCCGACCGTCCCCCAGTCTGGGGTTGTAAGAGCCAAACTGATGGCCCGAATAAGCCATGGCCAGGGGCTGGGCACCCTCCAGTGGAGAGTTTCCGCTAAAGTGATCAAGAAAACCCTTGTCCCTGCCATCCTCAGGAGCCATATCTATCAGTTGAGCGGCTGAGGCGGAAAAATCGACCAGATAGGGATCTGTTACCGGATCGGGGGTTTTGGCTTGATAAAACTCAGGCCCCAGTTCGATAAAGCGGTTGCGAAAATTTAAATTACGACAATCAGTCAAGGCGCAGAAATATTTGTTTGGGTTCCTGTAAAAAAATAACGGCTACTGTATGGATGAAGAAAGGAGGGGTGAGGATTCTTTTTTTCCACTCGGCCACTAGGCGTGGAGCCAGTGTGCCGTAACTCTTACTGGCGAGCAACAACTCATCTCGGCGCAATCAAGTTCTTGCTCTATTCCCACCGGGCGTGGCTCGGTTATTTTATACTTTGTACCAGCCATGAATGGGGTTTTTCCTGATGGGTGTGGAACCAGAATACGGCATTGATATTAAAATGCACGAGCCAGGCGGCGGCTTCTCCCTGCTGGCAGATTTTTTTCTGATATCTGTCTTCTATAACCGATAATTGATCGCAGGTAGTGGTGGTCCAGTAATAATGACCGAGACCATCGTCAAAGACAGGGTTGATCCATGCTTTTTTCCCGCTGGCGTTGACGATGCGCTCGGGATAAATAAGAGTTTTCAATTCCGGCAGGGTCGGCAGTCGCCAATCGGAACTACCCGCAAAAGTTTCGGCGGCCGCAAAAGCCAGGGAATCTTTTAATTTTAATTTGTTTAGAACGCCTTTTTTAAACCAACGCAGTTTGTTTACGGTGTCTGTTATCGTGCCGTCTCCATTATCAACAAATTCTGGCGGGGGAAGTTCTTCCAGAATGCTCTCATTGACTTTTCGACAATCCTTAAGCATGGAGGCCGCATCCGGGCATTTATTCAAAATGGAAAAGTGATCCATCTTTTCCATCATTTTGCAAATGTCGGACGCTTTACATTTTGCAAAGGAAGGTATCGCCTGGGCTAATAAAACGATCAACGTCAAAAGCACGATCCGCATTTTAAACTCCTGATTGGGAAAATTTATCCGGAAAAAGAAACGGAGATATCAAATTCATTGGTTTAGATAAAGAATCATGATGAGGATACTATAAATTTCAAATGCAAGGAAACATAAAATCGGCCCCTTGATTTTTACCGGGGAAACGGTTGGTTTCAATCACCGTTGGTGATTCGATCCAGTTCCACGAAGGCTTCTTTGCCTTTCATTGCAAGAAAGTAATCTGTATTAACAATGCGATTGCTGGAGGGATCCAGATTGATATTTATTACCGGAGTTCCCCGTTCCATAAAATGCAGGGCAATATAATCATTGGTGGGAACAGCCCCTGAACTGCCGACCAGGATTGTGAGGTCAACAGGCTCTTGCACAAACCTTTTAAAACTTCCCTCTTGTTCAGGGTGTCCGCTGTACTCTCCATCTCCGAACATCAGGATATGGGGCCGGGCGATTCCCCGGCACTGTACGCATACCGGATAATTAGACGCTTTCATGGAAGCGGTGTCCAGATCGCAAAGGGGAACAGAAAGTTCTTCCCAGAACTGGTAGGTGCAGGTGTCGAGGCATTGTAGCCGCCACATTGAGCCATGAACTTCAAGGATCTGGTCTTCAGGGCAACCCGACCTTAAATGTAAACCATCGGTATTAGTGGTGTGGATGAACCCGTCCCGGGTCTGTAGCCATTTGTTAATGATCCGGTAGCCTTCATGCGGCTGGTTCTCCTGGGCGTTACGGCGTCGCCATTCATAAAAAGCCCAGGCGTGGGGCAGTTCATTGCGAAATGCCCAGGGACTGGCCAGGTCCTGCGCTTCCAGGTTTTTTTCCTTGAAAGGGGGGAAATTTCTCCAATAGCCGTCCTTGTCCCTGAAAGTAGGGATATTGGAGTCGGCACTCATGCCAGCACTGGTTAAAAACAGCATCCGCTTGGATTTTTTAATCAGGTCCGAGGCCTTATGCAGAATTTCAAGCTGTTCCATTCCACTCCTTATAAAACTGATCCAGATATGCCTGCATGAACTGGTGTCTTGCTTCTGCAAGTCGTTTGCCCGAGGCCGTATTCATCCTGTCTTTTAATAAGAGTAGTTTCTCATAAAAATGGTTGATGGTGTGCCCCTGGTTTTTTTTATAATCTTCGAAACTCTGATGCAGGACCGGTTTTTCCTCAGGGTGATAAATCAAGCGATTTTTATGTCCCCCATAAGCGAATGTGCGGGCGATGCCCAACGCTCCTATGGCATCAAGCCGATCCGCATCCTGTACCACTTGCCCCTCAAGCGTTTTCATAGGGGTTGGTACCCCTGCGCCCTTGTAGGAGATGCTGGCGATGATTTCGACGACTGGGTCAATCACACTGGATTCCACATGATTTGCCGTGAGAAACTGTTTTGCCATTTGTGGGCCTTTGTTTTCGTCCCCATCATGGAACTTCCAGTCAGCAATATCGTGGAGCAGGGCGGATAATTCAACGATCATCAAATTCGTCCCTTCCTCCTGTCCGGCAATATTTTTTGCCAGATTCCACACCCGGTGGATATGCCACCAGTCATGGCCGGAACCATCTCCGGCAAGCTTTTCTTCTACAAACTGACAGGTTTTATCTATAATGGAGGATGTCACGGTTTATCACCTCAGGTTATTAATGAGCGGGTCTATTTTTTCATATTCCGATTTCACGTTCCATGAAAATTAACGACAATAAAAATTGGGGTTATGTGGAGGGAGACACGTTTCTCCATAGGTTAAGGCCGCAAGGCAAAATCATTCTCTCTTTATTCCTGTTGCTAGGGTCAGGGGTCGGCAATGGCTGGTCTCTTGCTCTTGTTTTTTTGTTGTCCTTGTTGGCAGTAGTCGTTGCGGCTGTGCCTTTAAGGCGAGTTCTCCATTTCATTAAACGCATGGCCTGGTTTTTTCTTGCTATTGCTGTTTTCCCCGTTTTATTCACCCCCGGATTTTTTATAGAGTTCCCTTCGTGGTTTCCCATTAGTATTTCCAGAGAAGGATTGATTCTGGGGCTGGAGTCTTCTATGCGCTTGTTGAATATTTTGCTTATATCCCTAGTGATGGCGCGCACAACTTCATCTGAAGATTGGATAAAGGGTATGGAAAAACTTCTTGGTCCAATGAGTCAAAGATTTCCGGCCGTCAGGGATTTGTTTGCGGTAGCCGTGTTGTCGGTAAAGTTTTTGCCTCTGGTTGTTGTAGAAACCGAGAAACATTTTTCCAGCCTACACAAAGATAACAGCGAATGGGGTTACCAAAAAACCCGCTCCATCATTCATTCTGTTATGCAGTTTATCGCAGGAATATTTTCAGATGTGGATCGTTACCAGCAAGCCGCCACCATGCCTGAGGGTCAGTGAACTAGTTGGTTGGCCGGTTGTGTAGACCGCACTCTTTATGTTCCGGATTTTCCCACCACCAGCGTCCAGCCCGAATATCTTCTCCGGGTTCCACGGGTCGTGTGCAGGGGGCACAGCCAATGCTGGGATAACTTCTTTTATGTAGAATGTTGATGGGAACGTTGTGTTCAATGATATAGGTCATGACCTGCTCCTCGGTCCATTCCGCGAGAGGATTGATTTTTATTAATGGCGGATGATCCGGATCTTCCAAAACTTTAGGAATATCTGTGCGAGTCACATTTTGATCCCGCCTTAATCCAGTGACCCAGGCTTTCAGTTCGGCCAATGCCCGGTTCAGCGGTTCCACTTTTCGGATGCGGCAACATTCCTTGCGATTCTCCACACTTTCCCGGAACGAGAAAAAACCTTTTTGCCGAATCAGGTGTTCCACTTCAGTATGATCGGGAAAATAGGTTTTGATTTCCAAACCATATTTGGAGCGCACCCGTTCCATAACATCATAAGTTTCTTCGTGAAGCCTGCCGGTATCGAGAGTGAAGATGGTGATAGGGTTTTCGAGCTTGGCGATCATATCGATGAGCACCATGTCCTCCATGCCGAAGCTGGAAGCCAGTCCGGCTTCAGGGCCATACTGGTCCATGCTCCAACGCAAGAGTTCTTCTGCGGATTTAGATTCGAAATCTATGGACTGTAATGACATAACGGGCTTCCACTTGACAGGAGAATGGATAGTTTATATAAACATACTTTTCCATGACCCAACTGAAAAATCAAGTTCTGGATGCGAAAAAAAATTTAGAGCGAACTCTTTCCATTCAAGACAGGCCCTCTTTTGGCCGTTTCCTGTGATTGGACCCATAGTGAAAATGTTTTTTTCAAAAACTGAGAAATCCTCTTGCATGATGAAACTTGTTTTATTTTTCATCGGCCTGCTTTTTGGCATTCTTCCGGGTCTGCCTGGCGAGGCGGGAATTCTGCAACAAGTAGAAAAGGAGATGGTAGAACTTGCCGAGCGAGTCCGTCCGGCGGTAGTCAGCCTGTCCCCTTATGTTGTCAAGGGTGCTGTCGGACGTAAGGAGCCTAACAAGGGGAGGCCGGCCAATGCCGGGGCAGGGGCCATCTATGATGCCGAGAAGGGCCTCATCGTTACCAACAGCCATGTGGTGCGCAATGTTCAGAAAATCAAGGTGACCCTCATGGGTGGCCGGGAGATCATTGGCGAAGTGCTGGGAGCCGATGAAGACACCGATCTTGCGGTTGTGCATATTTCATCCGAAACGCCGCTGGCTCAAGTTGAATTTGGCGATTCAAGTAAAGTTCGGGTAGGGCAACTGGTTATTGCGGTGGGCAATCCTTACGGACTCAATGACACCACCACTTTTGGCATTATCAGCGGCCTGAAGAGGGAAAACGTAAATCTCTCCCGCTACGAAGATTTCCTTCAAACGGATGCGTCCATCAATCCGGGCAACAGCGGGGGACCGCTCCTGAATATAAATGGGGAAGTGATTGGCATCAACACGGCGATCATCAACTATGCCCAGAGCATTGGTTTTTCTATTCCCTCTAACATGGTCAAACATGTGGTGGCACAGTTGGTGGAGCATGGTGAGGTACATCGAGGCTGGCTGGGTGTTGGTATCGACCCGGTTTCGGAGGAGGCGGCCAAAGAGTTGAAGGTGCAGGTAGGGGAAGGAGTTATCATCAATTCTGTTTTTGAGGGGGATCCGGCCGACATAGCGGGACTTAAAGTCGGGGATATCATCTTGAAGATTGGAGGATCAGAAGTCAACTCTCCCAGTAGCATGATCCGGGTGATCGGCTCAATCACACCGGGACAGAGCATCAACCTGGATATTCTCCGTAAGGGTCTACACAAGGTAGTGCCGGTCAAACTGGAGTCGAGAAAGAGAAAAACGACTCAACTGGCCACTTTAGCCCCCATGCGCCCATCCGGACTGGGTTTCACCGTAGTGAATTCTGAAAAGGACCCGAAACGGCCCGGTGGGGCTTTGGTGTCCCAAGTTGACCCGAAAAGCTCTGCCGCGTCAAAGGGGTTGCAACTGGGAGACCTGATCGTGGCGGTCAACGGAGAGACCGTGGAAAACCAGCACGAATTTGATGGTATTGTAGGCAAAATTCAGAACGGAAGTCTGGTTTTTCTGTTAGTTTGGCGAAATGACGAAAAATTTCATTTGGGACTTGTAAGGGAAAAATAAATTTGTTATGGTTGCGCACCCAAAATAGGATGGTTTTATTTATAGGGGAGTTACGCTTTAAAAGAAGATATTACTAAACCTTTTTAAATAAAAGGAGTTATATTTTTGCGGCCCACCAAAAAGGGGTGGACAAGGCCGCCATACAGAGTAAAGAAAAACAACATTCAGCGGTTTTTATTAAGCCATTTTTAGACGCACTACTTAGGAGGTAGAAATGTTTGGTGTCAAAAAGGGGTGGAAAAACTGGCATGCGTTTGCTGTTGTTCTCGTTACCTTGGGACTTTGTGTCCCGGCAGGTGCTATCACGACAGATCATTCACATGGCGGTCACAATGCAGTCAACTCTGCAGTAGATAAGCCAGCATGGTTGGAAAAGCTTGAAAACCAGGTTGACCATGAAGAATTAATGGGCGGCATGGAAGGCAGGCAGGACAAAATGGACCAGACCCTCATGAAGGTCATGGACCAGTTGAAGTCCAAACTTAAAGAACACGCCAGCCCGGCTTCTTCCGGTGGCGGGTTCCACGACTCATGGTCTGCTCATCAGTTGGGCCAGAGTTATCTCCTCGGACCCACGGAAGCGGCCGCCAAGGTTTACAAAGGTGCCCATTGCCCTGGGAACATTCCCACTAGAAATTTTGAAATCTCTGCGATCAATGTAGAAGTTACCCTGAATCAATGGGGCGATTACTACCCGGGCTACATGTATGTGCTCGATAAGAAGATCAAAGATGTTCGTGCTGAAGAAGCAAAGAACTTGGTTGCCCGCGAACGTGCAGATGCGCTGGATCCAGGTGCGGTGTCTTCTGGACTGCAGGGCGATGCGATCCAACCCTTGACCATTCGTGGTAATCAGGGTGAATGTGTTCGCGTTAAGTTCACCAACCGGTTGGAAGATGAAGATGCGGGTTTCCAGATCAGTGGTTCCGCAATGATCATCAGTTCTTCCGGTAAACCTAACACGGCGGCTGAAGCAGGTGCCATCGTTGCTTCCGGTGAGTCTCAGGACTTCGAGTGGTTCATTCCGGTTGACGAGCAAGAAGGCAGTCACATGATCCAGAATCATGCGGGTCGTGATCCTTCCGCGTTGGGCCTGATCGGTGCCTTCATTGTTGAGCCGAGAGGTTCCACCTTCCTTGATCCTTGGACTGGTGGTCCGCTGGAAAGCGGCTGGATGGCTATGATCGCCAATGACGAATCTCGGGATTTCCGCGAGTTCGCTCTTTTCTACCATGAGGTTGGTGACGAGTCTTTTCGTCCTCTCAACCGTCAAGGTGAAATGATTCCTCAGCGCGATCCTCTGACGGATGCTTATCGTCCTTCAGCCCGTGCGATGAACTTTCGCTCTGAGCCGTTTGGTATTAACAACCTGGCTCAGCAGGAAAAACATTTCCATTACGAGGACGAATCTCTGTCCTATAGTTCTTATACCTTTGCCGATGCTCCGACGACCATTCCCAGGTCTTATCTTGGTGACCCGGCAAAATTCCGTTTGATCCATGGTGGTGGTGAAGTGTTCCATTCTCATCATCCGCATGGAGGAACCATTCGCTGGACTCGGTCTCCGAAACGGGAAATACAGCTTTCAAACTTGACCACAGCGGCTTATGACGGTCCGGTCAAGTACCCTGTTATTCGCACCACGACTGACCGGGTGGATGTAGAAGTTATTGGGCCTGCAGAAGCACTTGATCTTGAGACCGAGTGTGGATCCGGGCTTTGTCAGCGTCTTGCTGGTGACTTCCTGTTCCATTGCCATGTTGCGCATCACTATGTAGCAGGCATGTGGGGATACTGGAGGGTTTACAACACCCTGCAGGACGGCAACTATCCGTTGGGCAGCACCGATATCATGCGTCCTTTGGTAGAGCTTCCTGATCGTGCTGGAAGAATTCCTAAAGGACAGACTTCAGACAAGCTGGTTGGTAAAACCATGGACTGGTTTGGTAAGAAGTTTGAAATTACCGGTTCTGGAAAAAGTGACTGGAGCAAAGAAACTCCGGTTGTAAATATCAAAGACTGGGTTAAGTACATGCTTCCTCCAAAGGGACAGCCCGGTCATACGGATGATGAAAAAGGCCAGATTCTGTCCTATGACGGATCCGTATGGGATTACGATTGGAAAGGCAACCAAGCACTTTCTGAGCGGGAGTCCACTTTGAAGAAAGCTAAGTATATTTCTCCGCGTCCCGGCAAACGTCATCCGTTGCAGTTTGACCAGCACGGTAAACTGGCGTGGCCTCATATGACGCCGCATTTTGGTAAGCGTGTTCCGTTTGCTCGGAATCATGGTGGTGCTCCCTGGTTGGAGCCGTTCCATATGCAGACCGATACCGGTGTTATTACCAAGACGGAATCCGGCAGTACGCGAAGTGATTCCACCATGGAGAATACCGGTGGTGCCAAACCGGGTGAACAGGGCCGTTGGAGCCTTTGTCCCGGTGGTGCTGGACGTAAACAGTACAACCTGGTCTTCATCAATACTCCGATTGAGCTTTCGGGCGCAATCGGTAGTACTCCGCCAATCATCGATAAATATGGTTTGATCTATGTTATCGATGAAGAGATGGCGGCGGTGAAAGCCGATCCTAAAAAAGCCATTCCGCTGGTCATTCGTGCCAACGTCTATGACTGTGTGGATGTGCTGTTGACCAGTGAGTGGAATGATGATGATTTCACCAACTTCCAGATGTCGAAGTTGAACATTCATCCTCATTTCTTCCAGTTCGACAATCAGGCTTCAGATGGCGTAATTTCAGGTTTCTCTTACGACCAGTCCATGAGGTCTTATAGGCAGTTCGATAAGAAGATGAAAGACGGTCACCATGTTGGTATGCCGGTTCCGATGAATGCTCATGTGCTGAAATCGACCAAACCGGGTGATACCAAGGTGGAAATCAAGATGGCTGAGCACGCAACGCCTTACCATGTAGGTGCCGACATCATCGTTGGTATTGAAGTTCCTAATGGTAAAGACGCGCGCTGGATTACGAACATTTCTCCTGACCCAAACAAGGGTTTTGCCAAGGATGGTAAGTACACCATCACGTTTTCTGAAGGCATGACTCACGCTCACAAAGCGGGACAGATCGTTAGTACCGAGTATGTCCGTTATCGCTGGTGGGTAGATGTTGATATGGGTCTGGTGTTCTGGCATGACCACGCGTTTGGTGCGACCACCTGGCCGCATGGCGGTATCGGTTCCACGATCGTAGAGCCCTGGGGCTCCACGTATCATAACCCGCAAACCGGTGAGTTGATCCGCAGTGGTCCTGTTGCTGATATTCATGGAACCGAGCCTTTCGCTTACGGGCGTAACGGTAGTTTCCGTGAAATCGTAGTTCAGGTCCATGATACGGTTCCACATACTGCACAGTTGGTTACAGAAGGGAATCCTCCTGGGCTCACGCGTGAGAACGCGATTGCGGCAGGGCAGTCGATTTCCTTTCAGATGCCTTCTGATATGTTGGAAGTGGCTTTCCCTTACCTGAATGGTGGTACACACACCACAGGTGGTGGATTTAACTTCCGCGCGGCTTCATTGTCGGCTCGTTTGAAATCCAACAGTGATGCTTCGAAAATGTTCAGCAGTAAGGTACATGGCGATCCTGCAACTCCGATGCTCCGGGCTTATGTTGGAGACAATATTGTTTTCCGTCTCCTGCACGGCATGATGAACGAAACCCACACCTTTGTGGTTTCTGGTCATGGCTATCGTCCTGAGCGTTACGATCGCGACTCACGAGTAACCAATGCTCTGCATATTGGTATTGCAGAGCGCTATGACCTGGCGACTACTGCCGGGGGTTACCAAGGTATGGCTGGAGACTACCTCTACTACGATGGTAGAACTTCCAAACTATCTGAAGGTGAGTGGGGTATTATCCGGGTGCATGACAAGGCCCAAAGTGACCTGAAGGTTCTTCCGGGTAACGAAGGGTTCGCGAAGAAAGTTCGCAAAACTCTTTGTCCGAAAGGCGCTCCGGTTAAGAGCTTCAGTGTTGTTGCCATCAACAAGGCGTTGGACTTCAACGCTAATGCTGACAGCGAGATCGAAGTGGACTTTGAACGCAAGCTGCTTCTTGCCAACGCGGACGGAAAAATCTTCGCATTGGAAGGAGAGGCTAAACGTGCTGCGGCAGGTAGTATGCCGCATCCGTTGACCTTGCGTGCCAATATCGGCGACTGTGTCAAAGTTAAATTGACCAATCGCTTGAAAAAAGGCAACGCTTCTTTACATGCTAACAACATTGCGTTCGATCCCCTGGATTCTCAGGGTATCAACGTTGGGAACAACCCAGGCGACCAGACGGTTGCTCCGGGTAAATCGAAAACCTACACCTTCTACGCGCATCAGGATTACAACATCAACGGTGCGTTACTGTGGGATTTCGGTAACCTGACGACGAACGTTCGTGATGGACTGTTCGGTGGTATCATCATTGGGCCTCGCGGCTCGGTGTACCGTGATCCGGAGACCGGGAAAGATATTTCCATGGGCAACTCCTGGAAAGCGGACGTTATCATCGACAAGTCTTATCCTGAGAATGAGAATATTGAGAACTACAGGGATTTCGCCTTGTACTTCCAGGATGAGGACAACATTCTCGGAACATCATTCATGCCTTACTTGCAGAACGTAGCAGGGTTGACAGGCGTGAACTACCGCTTGGAGCCGTGGACTTACCGCGAAGACGAGGGTTGTGAACTGGGTAATATGTTCACGGCTTGTGTCGCGGCGGATTCTGATCCGGCAACACCGACGATCAAGGCCCATGCGGGAGATAACATCATGATCAACGTGTTTGGTGCTCATAACGAGCAGAACCAAATGTTCAACGTAGACGGCCATCAGTGGCGTCGACATCTGAACCAGGAAAATTCAGATATGATCGACGTCGAGGAGTTTGGCGGAGGCGAGTACATTCAGGCCTTCTTCAACGCCGGTGGAACCTACAAGAACCCTGGCACGTATCTGTGGATGGACGCTCGTACGCCTTATCAACAGGCGGGTCAATGGGGTTACCTGAAAGTATTGCCTTCAGGCGACCGCTCGATCCTTCCGTTGGGTAAAGCTACGGTCAAGGGCGTGAAAACCGCATCTCAGCCGGACGAAGCAGAGAAATCCGCTTCCAAGACTGGGGACGATAAGTTGTCCATGCGATAACCTATTGGGAAATAAAGATGTAACAGGCAGGGGGGGACCATTCGGTCCCCCCCTGTTTTTTTTTGCCCACTAGGCGTGGGGCCAATGTGCACGTGATATTTGTGATGCCCTCTTCCTTAACCTTCATGCCCGGCACGGATACTTCCTAAGCCTTCGTGCCCCGGAGGGGTAATAGCTTTCTTAGGCGAACAAAGAGTTGTCTCGGCTTGAACGAGTTCTTGCCCAGATGCTTCTCCTGCCAGCGGAGGAGGGCTTTTGCAGGCAAATGGCGATTTTTTTTGAAAAAAAGTGAAAGGTCCTCTTGATGGAGGGCTTTTTTTGCGTTATAAATACCGATTCTGTGTGCTACAATCTCGCGATTCCAGAATATTAGTTATTTAGTGAATTTGTAGACAATCACTAATTAGTGTGTGCGGTGTATATTTTTTGAATTCCTAACAGGAGGAAAAAAAGAGATGAGAAAGATTGTTTTAGGTGTAATGGCTGTTTCCCTGTCACTGGCATTGGGAGCATCCACTAGTTTTGCTGCAAAGAAGAAGGGTTATGCTGAAGGTTCTGCAGGTGCAGGCTCTATCAGTGGTACGGTTTCATTGAAAGGTGCCGCTATGGCCCCGATCATGGAAGATTTGTCCAAAGGTAAAAACGTAGAATTTTGCGCCAAGCATCCTAAGGCGAAAGACGGAATTCGTCCTCGCGTTAAAGTTTCAGCCGCAGGTGGTAAGTTGCAAAACGCTGTAGTTTTTATCGAAGAGATTGATGGTGGCAAGCCTTGGGGCGATGGCGGCAAATTCACTTTCGATTTCAGGGATTGTGATATCGACCAGCTGATGGGTGCGGTTCGTAAACCCAGCAAGGCTGAGAAAAAAGCAGGCGGCCTGGTGAAAATTATTAATCAGGACACAGACATTTTGCATAACCCGCATGGATACTCTGTTGTGGGCGCAAGTCGTAAAACCCTGTTCAACAAACCTCTGCCGAGTAAAGGCGATGTTGCGGACGTTACCAAAAACATTGCTCGCTTAAAGCAGAAAAAGGACAAACACTTTTTCCTGCAGTGCGATCAGCATAACTACATGGAAGCCGATGCACGTATCGTGTGGAATCCTTACTACGCCATCACGGGTGCTGACGGGTCTTTCAAGATTGATGGTATTCCTGCCGGCAAATATAAAGTGACGGCATGGCAACCTTATGTTGGCCAATCTACCAGTGAAGTTACGGTAGGTGCTGGTGACGCGAAAGCTGATTTTACGCTCGCCGCCAAATAAAAAAAGTTTTAAAAATTACAGCATCGGGACTTCGGTCCCGGTGCTGTTTTTTTTTGCCCACTCGGCGTGGGGCCAGAGTGCACGAAAGCTAAAGAAAAATGTTACGGCATCTCAGCATAAAATAAAGGGCTATTTTGTCATTCTGAGGAACTACGTGACGAAGAATCTCGGGGTTGTGCAAAGCTCTCCCTCCCATGGGAGTGGGTGCGGGAGTTGGAAGGGTCGGTTAGGCCAGGCTGTCCAAAACACGTTTTTTGAGTGTCTCGACCACTTTACAATGTTCTATTTCAGCTTTTTCCAGCAGGACCATATTGGTTTTTAGTTCGAAGTCATTGCAGGCATTGCCGAGAATGCGGTAGAACTCAACCGCCACTTTTTCGGCCTCAATGGCGAAATCAAAGGCTTTTTCGAGTCCCTCAAACCGGGGCAAATGGTTCAGGGTTTCTTCCAGAGAAGGGAAGATGTCAGTTTGGAAATTTTCCTCGATCAGTTTTTGCAGGTCTTCATCATCTCCCCAACCATAATCGTCTTTCGTTTCCAGCATTTTCGTGAAATGGATTTCGTGTGCGGCTTCCTCTTTGACCATAAGGTTTAAAAACTCCTTGACCTTGGGGTCGCCAACATGTTCTGCCAGTTCCGCATAAAACCGTTGTCCTTCCCGCTCAATCTTGATCGAAAGCTCAAGCAGTTCTGAATTTGTGACAAGCATGAAATCTACTCCTGATTCTGTATATGAAAGTATACTGCAGGACTTCCAAGTATCTGAGAATTATAGAGTAGATTTCACTATTTTGAAAGTAATTATCAAAATTAATTGCGTGAGGGGCGGGATCAATTGTTCTCGCTTAAATACCTTGTTCTAAAGGATTTTACCCTTTCAAGGTGTTCGCATTCAGACTTTTCCAGAATAGTGAGAAGTGTTTTTATTTCAATGTCATCGCAGGCATTTTGCATTAGATGGAAAAATTCTCCTACAATTCGCTCTGCATCCATGGCAATATCAAGGGCTTTCCGTATTCCCCCGATTTTGGGTAACTGGTCGATGATCTCTTGAGTGGGAGGAAAGATATCGGTTTGAAATTCCTTGTCGATGAATTTGCGGAGTGCGAGGTCATTTTCCCATCCGTGGTTTTTATGGCCTTTTGATTCAATAAGGCGCTTGAATTGTTTTTCATGCAGGGCTTCTTCCCGTGACATGAGTTGAAAGAAGTCTTTTACCTTGGGGTCAGTAACCGTATCTGCCAGCTCACTATAAAATCTCATTCCATCGCGTTCTATTTTTAAAGAGATTTCAAGCAGCTCTTGATTGGTAATATCCATAGAGAAGCTCAAGTACGTGATGGGTAATGAAAAAAATTAAGGGTGCTTCTAAAAATTGTCTATGGCCACGAATCATCCTTCTGGAGTACAGCGTACGCAAATTGCCAAATTATTGAATGCAGTCTCTTTAAATTATGAGCATTTGCACATATTTACCTTTAAATGATCTTCAATATCCGATAATATTCCCCGACACACCCAAAATTGTATTACGAGCTTTAAAATCAAGTTTATGGAATTTCTCAATCACTTTCGAAATGGTCTGGATGAAGGCAAGGATCGAGATTGCTTTGAAAAATACCTGTCTCCCCATGTTTCAATGCTTTATAAGTCCGCTATCCGCATGTGTGGCAATCCCAATGATGCGCAGGACCTGATTCAGGAAACTCTTTATTGTGCGCTAAAAAGTTTTCACCAGGTCAACGATCCCGAGAAAAGCAAGTACTGGATGTTTTCCATTTTGAGAAACTTGTTTTTAAAGGATATAGAGAAAACCAAAAAACGCGCGGAAATCGAATTTGAGTCGGTTTGTGATAAATTAAGCGACCGGAAACACCCCGAAACCGATTTTTTACGGGCAGAGGTCAAAAATAATATCCAGGAAATCCTGGACAAACTCGATGAAAGACTCAAAACCGCTCTGGTCCAGTTCTATTTTGAAGGATTGTCTTACAAGGAGATATCGGAATCGTTGAATATTCCAATCGGGACAGTTATGTCCCGGATCGCACGCGCCAAGGTTTATCTGAAACGGGAGCTTCTGCGGTCCGAGTCTTTACGCTTGGAAATCAGCAAATACATCGTTGATGATGACTGATTCTCCTTCCCTCCCTTTGCAACCTGTTGATAATTAAACCCCTTATTTAAGCCCACCGACCAGCCGTTCGCCTTTCCCCTGCAAGTGCTTAATTTTAAAGGTTTATCCCCTGCCTGTAGGCCCTTTCCTACAAACCGGATTTATTTCTCAGGAATTCTCAAATTCCGGGAATAATTCTTGAATTTCCGTATCTATATATTGATCAGTCGTGGGCTGAGTCTGCCTTATGCCTATTTTCTGAGTCCCCGCGTTGGAGCGGATAAGAAAGTGGAATGACACAGGTTATTACCTGTTCTAGATGCCAACCTGTTTAACTCAGTAGTTTTAATAAGTGGTATGAATATTAACGTAAGGAGGAGGTACTTATGAGAAGTAATCCAATCCCGAATCTGGTGCGGAGCGTGGGCGCAAGGCTGTTTATGGTTCTTGTTCTCTCGGCGGTTCTTGTTTCTCCGGCAGGTGCTTTAAGTGTTGACCATGGTCATGCTGGTCCACACAAGGGCAACTCTGCGGTAGACAAACCCGCCTGGCTCGACAAGCTGGAGAATCAGCTCAACTACGAAGATACAATGAGCGGTTTGGAAGGCAGCCAGGAAAAGCTAGATCGAACACTAATGAAGATTATGGACCAGTTGAAAGGCAAGCTTAAGGAACATGCCAGCCCGGCTTCATCCGGTGGTGGATTTCATGATTCCTGGGCCGCCCATCAGTTGGGGCAGAGTTATCTGCTTGGGCCTACGGAAGTGGCTGCCAAAGCTTACAAAGGCGCCCATTGTCCGAGTGGTGTTCCCACCAAGAAGTATGCAATCTCTGCGATCAACGTAGAAGTCGCTCTCAACCAGTGGGGCGATTACTACCCGGGCTACATGTATGTTCTGGATAAGGACATCAGTAAAGTCCGCACTGAAGAGAAGGCGAACAAGGCAGCTCGTGAAGATGCGCTGGATCCGGGTATGGTTTCTACCGGACTGCAGGGTGATGCGATCCAACCCTTGGCCATTCGTGGCAACCAGGGCGATTGTGTTCGTATCAAGTTCACCAACCGGTTGGAAGATGAAGATGCGAGTCTCCAGATCAGTGGTTCCGCAATGATCATCAGTGCTTCCGGTAAGCCCAACACGGCGGCTGAAGCGGGATCCATTGTAGCTTCCGGTAAGTCTCAGGACTATGAGTGGTTCATTCCGGTTGACGAGCAAGAAGGCAGTCACATGATCCAGAACCATGTGGGTCGTGATCCTTCCGCATTGGGCCTGATTGGTGCTTTCATGGTTGAGCCGAGAGGTTCTACCTACCTGAGTCCTTTTGATGGCAAGCCTACGGACAGCGGTTGGATGGTTATGATCGCTAATGAAGATGCTCGGGATTTCCGTGAATTTGTTCTTTTCTACCATGAGGTTGGTGATGAGTCTTTTCGTCCGCTCAACCGTCATGGTGAAATGATTCCTCAGCGCGATCCTCTGACGGATGCTTATCGTCCTTCAGCCCGTGCGATGAACTTTCGCTCTGAGCCGTTTGGTATTAACAACCTGGCGGAACAGGAAAAGTTGTTCCACTATGAAGACGAATCTTTGTCTTATAGCTCTTACACCTTTGCCGATGTACCAACGACCGTTCCCAGGTCTTATATTGGTGACCCGGCAAAATTCCGTTTGATCCATGGTGGTGGTGAAGTGTTCCATTCTCATCATCCGCATGGGGGTTCCATTCGCTGGACCCGTTCTCCGAGCCGTGAACCGCAACAGAAAAACCTGACCTATGCCGCCTATGACGGTCCGGTCAAGTATCCTGTTGTTCGTACCACGACTGACCGGGTTGACGTTGAGGTTATTGGACCGTCTGAAGCACTTGATCTTGAGACCGAGTGTGGATCCGGACTTTGTCAGCGTCTCGCTGGTGACTTCCTCTTCCATTGCCATGTTGCGCATCACTATGTAGCAGGCATGTGGGGATACTGGAGGGTTTACAACACCATTCAGAGCGGTAACTACCCGTTGGGTAGCACCGATATCATGCGTCCTTTGGTAGAGCTTCCTGATCGTGCTGGAAGAATTCCTAAAGGACAGTCTTCTGACAAACTGGTTGGTAAAACCATGGACTGGTTTGGTAAGAAGTTTAAGATTGCCGGTTCTGGAAAAAGTGACTGGAGCAAAGAAACACCAGTTGTTAACATCAAAGACTGGGTTAAGTACATGCTTCCCCCACAGGGACAGCCTGGTCATACGGATGATGAAAAAGGCCAGATTCTTGCCTATGACGGAACCGTATGGGATTACGCCTGGAAAGGCAATCAAGCACTTTCTGAGCGGGAATCTACTTTGAAACAAGTTAAATTTACTTCCCCTCGACCGGGAAAACGTCATCCGATCCAGTTTGACCAGCACGGTAAACTGGCGTGGCCTCATTTTACGCCGCATTTCGGTAAGCGTGTTCCGTTTGCTCGGAATCATGGTGGTGCTCCCTGGTTGGAGCCGTTCCACATGCAGACCGATACCGGTGTTATTACCAAGACGGAATCCGGTAGTGCGCGAAGTGACTCCACTATGGAGAATACGGGTGGTGCCAAACCGGGTGAACAGGGCCGTTGGAGCCTTTGTCCGGAAGGTGCTGGACGTAAGCAGTACAATCTGGTCTTCATCAATACTCCGATTGAGCTTTCTGCGGCAGTCGGCAGTACTCCGCCCATCATCGATAAATACGGTCTGATCTATGTTATTGATGAGGAAATGGCGGCGGTGAAAGCCGATCCTAAAAAAGCCGAGCCGCTGGTCATTCGTGCCAACGTCTACGACTGTGTGGATCTGCTGTTGACCAACGAATGGAATGATGATGATTTCACCAACTTCCAGATGTCGAAGTTGAACATTCATCCTCATTTCTTCCAGTTCGACAATCAGGCTTCAGATGGCGTAATTTCAGGTTTCTCTTACGACCAGTCCATGAGGTCTTATAGGCAGTTCGATAAGAAGATGAAAGACGGTCACCATGTTGGTATGCCGGTTCCGATGAACGGGCATGTGGTCAAATCCACCCGAGCTGGTGACAAAACAGTAGTTGTTAAGATGGCTAAACACTCAACGCCTTACCATGTAGGTACGGATATCATCGTTGGTATCGAAGTTCCCAATGGTAAAGACGCGCGCTGGATTACGAACATTTCTCCTGACCCGAACAAGGGTTATGCGAAAGATGATAAGTACACCATCACGTTCTCTGAAGGCATGACCCACGCTCACAAAGCGGGACAGATTGTTAGTACTGAGTATGTCCGTTATCGCTGGTGGGTAGATGTTGATATGGGTCTGGTGTTCTGGCATGATCACGCTTTCGGTGCGACCACCTGGCCGCATGGCGGAATCGGAACAACGGTAGTTGAGCCCTGGGGCTCCACGTACCACGATCCGAAAACCGGCAAACCGATCCGCAGTGGTCCTGTTGCCGATATTCATGGAACCGAGCCTTTCGCTTACGGGCGTAATGGTAGTTTCCGTGAAATCGTAGTTCAATTGCATGACACGGTTCCACATACAGCTCAATTGGTCAGCGAAGGAAATCCCCCTGGACTCTCGCGTGAAAACGCGATCGCCGCAGGGCAGTCGATTTCCTTTCAGATGCCCAAAACGATGCTGGAAGTGGCTTTCCCTCATCTGAATGGTGGTACACACACCACAGGTGGTGGATTTAACTTCCGTGCGGCTTCGTTGTCGGCTCGTTTGAGATCCAACAAAGATGCTTCTAAAATATTCAGCAGCCGGACGCATCGTGATCCGGATACACCAATGATTCGCGCGTATGTTGGCGATAACGTGGTGTTCCGCATGTTGCACGGTATGATGAATGAGAGCCATGTGTTCTCCCTTTCAGGACATGGGTTCCGACCTGAGCGTTATGATGCGGATTCTCGCGTGACTAATGCTCTGCATATTGGTATCGCCGAACGTTATGACCTGGCAGTCACCGCAGGTGGCTATCAGCAAATGGCTGGCGATTACCTCTACTTTGATGGACGTTCCTCTCATCTGTCTGAAGGCAGCTGGAGTATCTTCCGCGTACTTGACAAAAAGCAAGGCGACTTGAAAGTTCTTCCTGGCAACGAAAACTTTGCCAAGAAGATCAAAAAACAAGTTTGCCCGTCAGGTGCTCCGGTTAAGAGCTTCAGTGTTGTTGCCATCAACAAGGCGTTGGACTTCAACGCTAATGCTGACAGCCAGATCGAAGTGGACTTTGAACGCAAGCTGACTCTTGCCAACGCGGATGGAAAAATCTTCGCATTGGAAGGAGAGGCTAAACGTGCTGCGGCAGGTAGTATGCCGCATCCGTTGACCTTGCGTGCCAACATCGGCGATTGTGTCAAGATCAAACTGGCCAACCGCTTGAAAAGTGGCAACGCTTCCTTGCATGTAAACAACATGGCGTTCGATCCTCTGGATTCTCAGGGTATCAACGTTGGGAACAACCCAGGCGACCAGACGGTTGCTCCGGGTAAATCGAAGAACTACACGTTCTACGCGCATAAGGATTACAACATCAATGCCGCGTTGATCTGGGACTTCGGTAACCTGACAACGAACGTTCGTGATGGCATGTTCGGCGCTATCATCATTGGGCCTCGCGGCTCGGTGTACCGTGATCCGGAGACCGGGAAAGATATTTCCATGGGCAACTCCTGGAAAGCGGATGTTATCGTCGACAAGTCTTACCCCGAGAATATGAATCTTGAAAACTACAGGGATTTCGCCTTGTATTTCCAGGATGAGGATAACATTCTCGGAACATCATTCATGCCTTACCTGCAGAACGTAGCAGGGTTGACAGGCGTGAACTACCGCTTGGAGCCTTGGACTTACCGTGAAGACGAGGGTTGTGAACTGGGTAATATGTTCACCGCTTGTGTTGCGGCAGGTTCAGATCCGGCTACGCCGACTCTGAAGGCCCATGCGGGAGACAATGTGATGATCAACGTGTTTGGGGCTCATAACGAGCAGAACCAGATGTTCAATGTTGACGGCCACCAATGGCGCCGACATCTGAATCAGGAAGGTTCTGACATGATCGACGTTGAAGAGTTTGGTGCTGGTGAGAATATCCAGGCCTTCATCAACGCCGGTGGCACGTATGACAACCCTGGCACGTACCTGTGGATGAACGCTCGTACGCCTTATCAACAGGCGGGTCAATGGGGTTACCTGAAAGTATTACCTTCAGGCGACCGCTCGATCCTTCCGTTGGGTAAAGCTACGGTTAAAGGCGTGAAAACCGCATCTCAGCCGGACGAAGCAGAGAAATCCGCTTCCAAAGTTGGGGACGATAAGTTGTCCATGCGATAACCTATCGGGTAGTAAAGAAGTAACAGGCAGGGGGGCCCTCGTGGCCCCCCTGTTTTTTTTTGTGCTCGGCGCACGGCCCACTAGCCATTACTTTCCTGTACGAACAAAGAGTTGTCTCGGCTTAATGAGTCTTTGCCTCGTTCCCCCTCTGATAAGGTGGGCGTAATATTCTTCCCTAATCTTCGCGCCCCAGAGGGGTGCTAGGGGGGTTGCCCCAAGTCGTCTTTGCGAGCAGAGCGAAGCAATCCAGAGGGGTTTGTGTTATGAAGTCTGGGTCGCCACGCCGCTTCGCGGCTCGCGATGACGTGCGATTGAAGAATCTTCCAGAAATCATCTGAACTCCTATATCATTATACTTCCAGGGTCATTATCGTTTGAAAGAGGTTAAATTTTATGTGGCAGTGGTTTAGTAATAATCGGCGAAAAAAAATACTAGCTACTCCTTTCCCAAACGAGTGGGGGAGACACGTTCAAAATAATATTCAATATTATCAACACCTCAGCAATGAAGAAAAAAAGCGCTTACAGGACCTCATCCAAATCTTTATTGCCGAAAAGCATTGGTTGGGTTGCAATAGCCTCGAATTAACGGATGAAATTCGCGTCATAATAGCCGCTCATGCCTGCTTGTTGATACTCGCGTTGCCAAACGATTATTACCGCAATGTGAAATCCATTTATGTTTATCCTACAACAATCATTTCTCCTGAGAGTCCAATAGGATTTTTTGAAGTTCCCACATCCCCAGTGCGTGGTCCGATGCCAATTCTAGGCGAAGCCCATCATCGCGGACCGGTGTTACTCGTCTGGGATGAGGTGAAAAGGGAAACCCGGGACCCGGAACACGGTCATAATGTTGTCTTTCACGAATTCGCTCATAAATTGGATATGCTGGATGGCAGTGCAGATGGCACTCCATTACTGCCAACTCCTGAGGAATATCAGCGTTGGAGTGAAGTATGTTCCAAGGAGTATCTAGAGCTATGTGAGAGGGTGGAACATGGGAGGCCTACTTTTTTTGACAGTTATGCGGCAACGGATGAAGCTGAATTTTTCGCGGTGGTGACTGAAACTTTTTTTTGTAAACCCGAAAACATGAAACACCAACATCCAAAACTTTATCAGGTTTTACAGGATTTTTATCGACAAGATCCTGCACAGAAAGTATCCACCAATCGGCTTCCTTGAAGGGTCGAAGGGTGGGTTTGGTTTTGCTTCCTCTTTCTCAAAGAGGGCTGGGGTGATTTACATCGGCGGAAAACTGCTTAAAACGTCTTTGCGAGGAACCAGCGGTGACGAAGCAATCCAGAGGGGTTTGTGTTATGAAGCCTGGGTCGCCACGCCGCTTCGCGGCTCGCGATGACGTGCGGAGGAGTAACACTGTTGTTTTTCACTTGTAGTCAAGAAGCGACTTGACCCCTTGATCAAATGTCATCTATGCAATTTATCAGTAAGCCTTAGAGGCTGACTTGTTTAAGCTTCTGGGTTAATTTAGTCTTTAATGACTCTAGACCCTCACTATTAGGAAGATATTGCAAAACCCGGTGGTGTTTCATGTCAAAGGGGACATCATCAATGTTTTGAGAAATGGGAATAACAAGTTTTCCTAGAGTATGTGCTATCCCCGTCTCATACATAACATTTGGATTTTTTCCAGTGAAGTCTACTATGACGATGGATGAGCGAAAAAGAAGGTTGAATATGTCTTGAATTATCGTGCTTTCTTCCCAAATATCATCCACTCGTAAAGCACGATAAGAAGCGTCATTGCACGAAACCCGTATTGTTTTAAAAACTGGTTCTAATTCTGCTTTAAATGGCATCATAATGGCGACCAAGCTGTTTTCCACTGAGACATTGGGGATTTCAAAAACGCTGGGGGAAAAAGTTATTCTTTTCTCAGATGGCTTGGCAGATATGTAATGAGTTTCCCCTTCAAAGTGACTGTTAATATAATCATCAATGATGCTTAGGGCAGAAGAATCCTTGTCTGCAATTTGCCTTAAAATATTAAGAACATTTCCTGAGTAATCCTCATCTCCCCAATGCAAACTTCTGAGTAATCGTGGATGCTTAGAAATTTGATCCGAAAATCCCGTTAAAAGGCCGACCTCTTCCCAATGCTCGAATTCAAAATTTGATACTATTCGCTCTCTTAATGCAAGCGCAGCTTTTCCGGTACTCAAATCCATTAGCTTTCCTTGGTTATTTAAAAAAAGGATCGAGTCGCTTCTTGACCACAACTATACTAGCTTACTGAAGCAAGCTCCTAGTGTGGGAATATACCATACAGGATACTATGTGAGGATGCTGGTTTGGCGGAACGGTCGGGAAATAAACACTGCCCCTGCGGCTAGCAGCGGCTAGGGAGTTATTCGTCGAGCCAGAGGGTGAACCAGGAGGAGATGGATTTTTTGTTGCCGGTCTCTTCGTGGTAACCGTCCCAGACGTTGAAGGCGATGGGGATGGGACGTCCGGTTTGGAACTGGATATCAATTTTCTCGTGAATGACTTTTAGTTTACGTTTTATTATTACGGAATACTGTCCATACCGGTAACCTGCTTTGACCTTTACTACTTGACTCAGATCATCTTGAGGCTTCCATTTTTCTAGCCCGTTAGCGTTGAATTCTGCGGCTTTATTCGTGGCGGTTGTCCACTTCCAGATGTTGACGGGGTGATCGGCATCGCCGTTGAGAAAGTAAGGTGTTTGAGCGTCCAGGTTCACCGGGAACTGCACTGCGACGGCATCCGGGTGATCGGGGGCGGCGCGTTCCTCAGGTTCATCTGCTTCTCCGCCCTGCATATGTTCTGGAAGAGGCGGAGGAGGGGATTCTTCTACATCCATAAACTCTTTCAAGGCCGGATCGAGAGAATGGTCGGTCCAGTCGATATAGAGAGCAACTTCTTTGCCGTTATGTGCCGCTCGTACGGTCAGGTTACGCACCGTTGGGAAATAGGATTTGGGTTTCGCCTGAAGCTGACCTCCCAGGGGAATGAAGCTGGATTGAGCGTCTTTCCACACAGGAGCGTTGAAGTCATCCGAAATTTCTCCCGCTACTTTTTTTGCGTGGATAGGACTTTGCATTTTAGGTTTGACGGGAAGCGGCAGGGTGCTGACGAAATTTACAATATCCCAAATTTGTTTGTCCTTGAAAATTCTTGGTGAGAACTTGGGCATGGAAGTTGTGGAAAAGCCCGTGCGCAGGGTTTTAAAGATGTCCATGCGGGAACTTCCTCTGCGAAAGGTCCAGGGCTCTCTCAGGTTTCTCGGCCAGATGGCGTTGGATGAATAATCTATAATGCGGTACGTGGTCACGCCATCGCCTCGCCCTTCAACGCCGTGGCACCCGGAGCAATTTGCCATAAACAGTTCTTTACCTCGCGCCACACTTTCTTTGGACAGGGCCGGTTCTTTGGAGACTTTTATGATCTTATGGCTCTTGCCTCTTTTCTTAAACTTTTCAAACTTTTTCGATAGGGACTTAACATATATCACCAGGCTCTTGCGGTCATTCTTGGGGAGATGTTTCCAGCCGGGCATGGTGGTTCCCCGCATCCCGTTGGTGATGGCATTGAACAAGTCCTCATCGGTTGGAATTTTTCCAAAGGAAGTGGATCGGAGTTTTATATGACCTTTGGTCAGGTTTCGTGGTTGCGGCATTGAGTAATCGGCTGATGGGCCATCGCCCTTGCCTGTTTCGCCATGGCAATAGGCGCATTTTTTCAGGTAGACCTGTTTTCCTCTTTCCAGGGAAGGGGGTTCTTGTTTGCCAGGCTTGGCATGCCATTGTCCTGCGGTTTCGTAGACATAGGTGATGATTTTCCAAACGTCTTTTGTGCTCAGGCTTTCTTCCCATGCGGGCATGGCAGAGTTCCAGGGTTCGTATTTTTCCGGGAGCCCCTGGCCCCCTTTCATGATACGCCAGAAGGTATAACCCTGAGGCCGGGAGAGGATTGAGTCGAGTCGGGTGAAATCCGCCGGAGGCGGGAAAAAACTTTTCCCAAACAGGCCGTTACCGTCAAGCAGGTCGCCGTGGCAGAAAAAACAATGTTTTGTATATAAGGCACCGCCCTGATAAAGGGCTTTGGGATCATCTTTGTAAGGGTTGTGCAGGCTACTGAGGGCGACTTGTTTACCTTTAAGGGTAAAGGCTTTTGGCACATCTTCAGAGGGCGGAGGAGTGAACCCCCAGGCTGGAGATATTGTCAGGCTACAAAAAAGGAGCAGATGAAACGCACCAAACCAATAAAAGGGTTTTTTCAATGGCTTCAAGCTAGCGCCCCAATTCTTTTCCTTTTGCGGTTCCCGGAACGACCGCATCTTTTTTGATTCTGCCAGATTTGATGGTTTCGTAAAAAGGTCGAATAACCCGATCTGCGTCAAACACAAAGTTCAGGTCAATTGTTTCGCCTGCGACAATTTTGATTTTCCTTTTTTGCGGTTTCATCAAGTAGTGCCAGGCATTAACTACGTATTCTCCCGGCGGGATATCTCCGATATTGAAGTTCCCATCCTGACCGGTTTTGAAGTAGTAGGGATTCTGTACCCGGTAACCCCAGGTCTGCATGAACTCGTGCATTCCACAAATCATCTGCATGATCTTGTACTTCTTTTTGAAATTAACGATTCCATCAGAAACTTCCTCAGCGGGGATGGGGATATTCAGCAGAATTTTCCCTCTTTCCTTTTGATAGACCTGGCTGTTATGCATGACCGCATCGACATTGTCGACCTTAAAGGCTTCTCCCTGCCGGATAACATTGACATCCGGAAAAAACTTACAGTTTTCGGAAAGAATCATGATGGGTTCTTTGTTGAATGGCTTTCCGGCTTCGACATGCTCCAGAATGATGACCACATCTTTGAGTCCCCCACCCGGTGAAACTTTGAAATCGTCAAGAACCCGGTTCATTTCATCATCGGTATCCACTTCGGCGCACATATCGATGTTGGGGAACAAAACCAGATGGTAAGTGCGGGGGAAGGGCATTTTACCAATCATTGTGGTGCTTCCCTTTACTGTTCCTCCGTTTTGTACATCGATTTCCTGATAAGCAAAAGCCGGAAGGGAGAATGTCAACAAGATGGCCAGGACTAGCAATACTTTGGGGAGGAACAATATTTTTTTCATTCTTAAAACCCTCGTGTCAAAAGTTAGCAACGGGGATGAATCGTTGTTTTCAATTTATTGTTCAAGCGGCCTAACCCATTGAAAAAAAGCACCCTCAAGTGCTTGCCGCAAGGGACGGGGCCTCCTTAGATGAAAATCGCTAGCTTGGGACTGAAACCCATATCTCAGGGCAAAGCCTAGGAGAATTAAAGGATTACACCTGTTTTTTAGTATAAAATCCGTACCAAGTCAAGGAAGAGTTTTAGCTCAAAATGTTGCTTTTTTTAGTGTTTTTGAAATCCCTTTTAAATTAGTTTGCTCTGATTTAAAATGGATTTAAAGGTAAAAACCTTCCCTCACTAAAGAGGGGATTTCCTCATAAAATATTCCATGAAATGGAGCACGTTATGCGAAAAATATTTCTGTCATTAGTTTTCATGGGTTTAGCGGTTGTTCCGGCCTTTGCAGGGGCTCCTTCTCCTGGGGAGCAGGCTCCTGAATTTTCTTTGCAGTCTATGGATGGAAAACAGGTAGCTTTATCGGACTTCAAGGGCAAGGTGGTTCTAATAGGTATGTTCCATATTTGTGTTCCCTGTATGAACCAGGCTATGGAGTTCAATAAGGTGAGAGCCCGGTTGAGTGAAGATCAAGTGGTGATATTGGGGATCAACACCAATGGGGACTCCAGAGAGGCTGTTGCGGGGTACCTCAGCAAGTTCCCGGAAAAGGTGCAGTTTCCCTATTTGATTGATCCGGTGAAATGGGTTTACCAGTCTTATTTGCAAAGAGATATGCCAACTGTTTTAGTCATTGATCAAAAGGGTATTTTAAATGCCCGGGCTCCGGCTGTCAGTGCCGATCAACTGGTGGCGCATATTAAAAAAATGCTTTAACAGGAGAGCTGGCTAGCAAGAACTCATTAGACCGAGATAACTCTTTGTTGCCGATAATGCTACTGCTAGTTGGCCCCACGCCGAGTGGCTCTTAATAAATATTTGTTTTATAATAGGTTTTAGTGCATTTTAGGGTCTGCTGCGTTGGATTCCTTCTTACTTGCCGCCATGGGTGCGCAACTACAATGTTCTCTTTCCGTAAACACAAATTAATATTAATGGGAGCTGTATTTGGGCTTTGGGCCTTTGCTTCGTTGGTCATGGCCAACTCTGAAAAGGGGTGGACGGCTCAGTTGGGTTCATTCCATGAGGAGAAGAATGCGGAACGTTTTGTATCCCGTATCAAAAAGAAAGGCTATACGCCTTTTGTGATAAAAGGCGAAAACTCCAAGTGGTACAAGGTGCGTGTTGGGCCTTATCCCTCTAAAGAAGAGGCCCTGCAGGTTGTCCGGGACCTGAAGAAAAGCCAGGGGATTTCTGCCATGGTTGTCCTCTCTAAGGAAAGTCCTTCTGGTTCGGAAGATACAGGAGACTCCATTGATGTTGTGGTCTCCCAGTTCCTGATCTGGCTGAAAGCCTGGGAAGAGGGAGAGGTCAACGCCTACCTGTCTTTTTATTCGAAAAACTTTGAGGACCCCAAAAAATCCCGCAAAGAATGGGCATCACAACGTCGCTCTGCTTTGAGCCGAAACTCAGAGATCACTATCCAGGTCAGCGATATTCAAATGAAGCAAAACGATGAGACCATCGAAATGTCATTTGTCCAGGACTTTAAATCAGACCGGGTTTCAGATATAGGCCGGAAAGAACTGACCTGGAAAAACGAAGGCAAGCGCTGGAAAATTATAAAAGAAATCTGGAAACCTACTTGAAAGACCGGCGGGCCGCCGCTAGCGTGATACCCCATCAGGAGAACCGTTTGCCGACATCCAAAGGGCGATTGACTTTTGTGATTTACAAAATTTCAGCGGGAGGAGCGCAAAGAGTTTTAACGCTTCTTGCCAATGAGCTGTGCGCAAAAGGCTGGTCGGTGACAGTGTTGACCTTTGACAATGGCAGTGAACCTCCTTTTTTTGAACTTCATTCCGGTGTTCAGCATGAGCCCTTGTCTTTGATGCGGGAGCAGGGGGGGTGGTGGAAAACGGTGAAAGTTCAGTTTTTAAGACCCTGGTTACTCCGCAGGGCGATTAGAAAGAGCAGGCCGGATGCGGTCATCGCTTTTATTGACTTGACCAACATCCTGACTTTGGTGGCGACGGTAGGATTAAAGATACCTGTAATAATTTCTGAAAGGGGAAACCCGGATTTTTCCCTGATGGGAAAGTTCTGGCTTTTATTGCGGCAAACAGTTTATAAAAGGTCGGCACGCTTGGTACTGCAAACCCGTGACGCGTGCGATTTTTTTTCCTCCTCAATCCCAAAGGGCATCATTCCTAATCCTGTACTGGTTCCTGAATATTCAGTACCTGTTTTGAAGTCCGAGACAAATTCAAAAACTCTGATGACGATGGGTGGACTTTATGCGCTGAAAGGATTTGACCTTCTCTTAAAAGCATTTGCTCCACTGTGTGATAAGTTCCCCGATTGGGTGCTGGAAATATGGGGGGAAGGAGTGCAAAAGGAGGCTTTGGAAAACTTGCGTGATGAATTGGGTTTGCGGGAACGAGTGCGGTTTCCGGGACTTACTAAAGAGCCTCACAAAACCATGTCGCAGGCGGATATTTTTGTGCTGTCATCCCGGTCTGAGGGATTTCCCAATGTGTTGGGTGAGGCCATGGCTTGTGGTTTGCCGGTTGTCAGTTTTGACTGCCACTCGGGTCCATCGGAATTGATTCAAGACGGAGTGAATGGTTTGCTGGTTCCGCCAGAAAATATTCAGGAATTGTCATCTTCGTTGGAGCGGTTGCTGGCATCGGTCGAATTAAGAAAAAGTCTGGGTGAGCAAGCCCGAAAGATAACAGAAAGCTACTCACTGGATAAAATAATTCAGTCATGGGAAGAGCTGATTGGCGAAGTTGTCCATGAGCATAAAATATAAAGCCGCCGGACCTATTTGACAGGAGAACCGTTTGCCGATATCCAAAGGGCGATTGACTTTTGTGATTCACCAGCTTTCAGCGGGAGGCGCAGAAAGGGTCTTAACGCTTCTTGCCAATGAACTGTGCAAAAAAGGCTGGTCTGTGACAGTGCTGACCTTTGACAGTGGCAGTGAACCTGCTTTTTTTAAACTACACTCTGATGTTCAACATTGGCCCTTGTCTCTAAAGCGGGAGCAGGGGGGGTGGTGGAAAGCGATCAAGGTGCATTTTTTAAGACCCTGGGTGCTCCGCAAGGCGATTAGAAAGAGTGGGCCGGATGCAGTCCTCGCTTTTATTGACCAGATGAATATCTTGACCTTGATGGCGACGATAGGCTTAAAGATACCTGTGATAGTTTCTGAAAGAAGCCACCCTGCTTTTAATATCAGCAAGCTCTGCTCTCTGTTGCGGCAAGTGGTTTATAAAAGGTCGGCCCGTCTGGTGCTGCAAACCCGTGACGCGTGCGATTTTTTTTCCTCCTCAATCCCCAAGCGCATTATTCCCAATCCTGTGCTGGTTCCTGAATATTCAGAGCCGGCTTTGAAGTCCGAAACAAATTCAAAAACTCTGATGGCGATGGGTGGACTTCGTGAAGTGAAAGGATTTGACCTTCTCTTAAGGGCTTTTGCCCCACTGTGTAATAAATTTCCTGATTGGGTACTGGAAATATGGGGAGAAGGAGTGCAAAGAAAAACCTTGGAAAGCTTGAGAGACGAATTGGGTTTGCGGGAGCGAGTGCGGTTTCCGGGACTGACTAAAGAGCATCACCAAACTATGTCGCAGGTGGATATTTTTGTGCTGTCATCCCGGTCTGAAGGATTCCCCAATGTGTTGGGCGAGGCCATGGCCTGTGGTTTGCCGGTTGTCAGTTTTGATTGTCGCTCGGGTCCATCTGAATTGATTCAGGATGGAGTGAATGGTTTGCTGGTTCCGCCAGAAAGTATTCAGGAGTTGTCATCTTCGTTGGAGCGGTTGATGGCATCGGCCGAATTACGAAAAAGTTTGGGTGAGCAAGCCCAAAAAATAACAGAAATCTACTCGCTGGATAAAATAGTTCAGTCATGGGAAGAGCTGATTGCTGAGGTTGTCCGTGGACAGTAAATATGAAACTACGGAATCCCGATTCGAGTTTGGAGAAAATTGGCAGAGGTTTTTGTCTGTCTTGGATGATGAAAAAATAAGAGAGGCTGAGAAATCGCTTAAGGACTCTTTAAAAATCTCCTCATTAAAGGGCCGCAGTTTTCTCGATGCCGGTTCGGGCAGTGGCCTTTTCTCCCTGGCGGCTTGCAGGCTGGGCGCGGATAAAGTGTTTTCCTTTGATTACGATCCGAAAAGTGTGGCCTGCACCCTGGAGCTGAAAAAGAAATATTTTCCGGATTCTGATAACTGGATTGTGGAGCGGGGAAGTATTCTGGATGAACAATATTTGCAAGGTCTTCCTTCGTTTGATGTGGTTTATTCCTGGGGTGTCCTGCATCATACAGGAGCGATGTGGCAGGCTATGGATAAGTTGGCTGAAAAGGTTGAGGATGGAGGCTATCTATATATTTCTATTTATAATGATCAGGGACGCGCCAGCAAAATTTGGACTGGAGTCAAGTGGTTCTACAACAAGCTCCCTGAATTAATGCGCTGGCCATTGCAGATCGCATGTTTAATATGGTTTTGGGTGCCTCAGAGTTTTTATGATTTATTACGGGGGCAACCCTTTAAAAGTTGGCGGGAGTACGGGAAGAACCGTGGCATGTCCCCCTGGCACGATGTGGTCGATTGGGTGGGAGGGTACCCTTTTGAGGTGGCCAGACCTGAACAGGTTTTTGAGTTTTTGGGCCAGCGCGGATTTGCCCTGGAAAAACTGGTGACCAAGGCAGGAGGACACGGTTGTAACCAGTTCGTATTTTTAAAGCAATGAATGAAAAACCCTGGCCTTAACTAAACTCAACGTTTTGTCGTTCGATTAATCATTACTACTCAGGAATCGTCGCCCTATGTGCGGTCTTGCCGGAATACTTACCCAGACATCATCATCGAACTGCGAGGATTCGTTAAGAAAAATGGGCCAGTCACTGGTTCATCGTGGGCCGGATGATGAGGGAATTTGGATGGACCCGACTGCGGGAATCGGTCTGGCTCACCAACGTCTTTCTGTTATTGATCTTTCCTCCGAAGGCCGCCAACCTATGCTGTCTGCCAGTGGCCGGTATGTGATCGCTTATAACGGAGAGGTTTATAATTTTCTTGAACTGAGAAAAAAACTTGATCACGCAGGGGGTTCTCAGTGGCGGGGGCACTCTGACACGGAAGTGATTTTGGCCGCCATTGAAAAATGGGGACTGCCCCAGGCTTTGACAGAATTTGTGGGAATGTTTGCTTTTGCTTTATGGGATAAGGAAAAACGGGTTTTAACTCTGGCCCGTGATCGTATAGGAATCAAACCGCTTTATTACGGTTGGATGGGCAACACGTTTTTATTTGGTTCGGAATTAAAGGCTTTGAAAGCGCATCCTGAGTTTGAGGGCAGGGTGGACCGGGAAGCACTTTCCCTGCTGATGCGTTTTAATTATATTCCCGCACCTCGTTCCATCTATCAGAATATTTTCAAACTCCAGCCTGGAACATTCTTGTCGGTTAAGGATGGAAAAGAGGAATCGACTTGCTATTGGTCATTTGGAGAAATTGCCAGAGAGGGTGCCTGGGAGGGATTTGAGGGAACCCGTGAAGAGGCAGTCGATCAACTGGATGCCTTGTTAGGGTCTGCGGTTAAACTCAGGATGGCTTCGGATGTTCCTCTGGGCGCGTTTCTTTCTGGAGGAATCGATTCTTCCGTGATTGTGGCATTAATGCAGAAACAAAGCCAACAAGCTGTCAAAACTTTTTCGATTGGTTTTGAAGAAAAGAATTTTGATGAAGCACCTCATGCCCAGAAGGTGGCCCGGCATCTGGGGACGGATCATACAGAGCTTTATGTTTCATCCCAGGAAGCATTGTCCATAATTCCGCGTTTGCCCAACTTGTATGATGAACCTTTTGCGGATTCTTCCCAGGTGCCGACTTTTTTGCTTTCTCAGTTGACCCGGAAAAAAGTTACGGTCAGCCTTTCCGGCGATGGAGGAGATGAGCTTTTCTGCGGTTACGACAGATATTTTTCATGGAAAAATTTTTGGCGAAAATTCAGTTGGATTCCAGGACCGGGTCGCAAACTTCTGGCGGGCCTGATAAAGGCCATTCCCGGTAGTGCTTTGGACGCAGGCGGCCCCGCCCTCAGTCGTATGTTCGACAGGTTTGGACGCATAGGAACCTTGAGCGAGCGTTTTAGCAGATTAGGGAATGCCTTGGCAACGGGAGGACCTGAAGGTTTTTACCTTCAAGGCATTTCCCATTGGGTAGGGCCGGGATCTCTGGTGCTTGGAACCGCAGAACCGGACACTGCTTTGACGAGACCCTCTTCATGGGGTGACTTCTCAGTTCCCGAAATGAAAATGATGCTTCTGGACGGCACGCATTATCTGCCGGATGACATTCTCACCAAGGTGGATCGTGCCAGCATGGGGGTTGGACTGGAAGCAAGAGTGCCAATGCTCGATCATCGTGTGGTTGAATTCAGTTGGAAGCTTCCTATGGCGATGAAAGTTCATGACGGTCAATCCAAGTGGATATTGCGGCAGGTGCTCAATAAATATGTGCCGCGAGAGTTAGTGGAGCGCCCTAAAATGGGTTTTGGTGTACCTCTTGACAGCTGGTTAAGGGGGCCTTTAAAAGAATGGGCGGGGGATTTATTAAATGAAACAACCCTTCGTCAGGATGGTTTTTTAGACCCGGTTCCTGTTCTGCGAAAATGGAAGGAACACAGTTCTGGCGATTATAATTGGCAATATTTTATCTGGAATGTTCTGTCCTTCCAGTCCTGGCTTCATAACCGTTGACGATGAGTGGCCTCAAACTAAATTAAGGGACCTTATTTCTATTGGACGTTTTCATTAAATTATTAAAGTGGTTGGAAGTGGACCGTGCTGTTATGTTCGCAGTGTTGTCAAAGGTCTGGTCTCTCTTTGCCGCTCCCATTACCCTGCTCCTGATTTCACTTTATTTGAAACCGGAAGTTCAAGGCCTCTATTACACTTTCCTGAGCCTGGTTGCCATGCAGTCGTTTGTAGAGCTTGGGTTTTGCATTGTCATCACTCAGTTTGCCAGTCATGAATGGGCAGGCCTGTATTTGGACGATTCAGGTTTTATTTCCGGAGACGAAAGAGCCCGCCAGCGGTTGATCAGTCTCGGCCGTCTCGTTTTCAAATGGTATGCCTGCGCTTCCATCATTTTTGTTTTGTTGGTTGGTGGCGGGGGTTACCTGTTCTTGTCTCAGTCTCCTGACTTGGGTATTTCCTGGAAAGGTCCCTGGTTTTCTTTGATGGTGGTAGCGGGTTTGCAATTATGGGCCTTGCCGTTTTTATCTCTTCTTGAAGGGTGCAATCAGGTTCATACTATTTACCGTTTTCGTTTTGTTCAGGGGGTCTTCATTTCCCTGGCAATGTGGATGGCAATGAGTCTGGACTTTGGCTTGTGGATGGCGATCGCTGGGGTGGGTGCAGGACTTATCGCTACTCTTTACTTGATATTAATTGTTTACCGGAAATTTTTTCAGCCTTTTTTTACCTTCAAGCCGGAGCAGGAAATTCACTGGAAGGAAGAAATATGGCCCATGCAATGGCGCCTCGCCCTGGGCGGCAGTATGGGCTACTTCATGGTTTCAATTTATACTCCCGTCATGTTTCATTATCATGGCCCGGTGGTGGCAGGGCAAATGGGGATGACCTGGCAGTTGGTTACCGCACTGGGTTCATTAGCGATGGCGTGGGTGGCGACCAAGGTGCCGCGTTTCGGTATTCTGGTTGCCAAAAAAAATTATACGGAACTGGATCGTTTTTTCTTTCGTACCTCAGGCATATCCATGGGGGTCATCAGTTTGGGTGCGGTGCTGTTATGGTTGTTGGTGTATGGATTAAATTATTTTGAACATCCTTTAGCTCAGCGTCTGCTCTCTCCTCTCCCCTTCGGATTGTTTATTGTCGGAACCGTTTTGGGCCAGATTGCCCAATGCCAGAGTGCCTATTTGAGGGCGCATAAAAAAGAACCTTTTTTGCTCTACTCTTTTGTTTATGGATTGCTCAACGGCATAGTGGTGTGGTTTTTGGGTAGCAGGTTTGGAGCCATTGGTGCATCGGTCGGGTACTTGTCGGTGATGACTCTGGTTTCTGTTCCATTGGGAAGTTATATCTGGATAACATGCCGCAGGAAATGGCATGCAGATTATAATGAAGCGTGAGGTTATTCAGTCAGCAGTAGACAGGTTGAATAATCGCTTGAAGGCCGTCATGTATTGCCGGAATCGTAAGTTCTTTATGATGTGAATAAAGTTTTTTGGGTTAGCGTAAAATCTCAGGTGGGCTTTCTTTTGCATGCTGTCTATTTCGTCGCTGGTGACCTCAGCCCAGTTGCTGTGAAATTTGTAATAATTGAATGTTGCCCAGTCAATATGCTTGCCATCTGAATAGTCCTTAAGCCAGAGATCATAAATTTCTGTTCCTGGCAATGGGGTGCATTTGGTGAACTGGGCCAGAGTCAGAGGCAGGGAGTGGGCAAAGTCTATGGTGTTTTGAATTTCTTCTCGTGTTTCGGTTGGAAAACCGACCATGAAAAATCCCCACGCTT
>Ga0233449_1000715_pt1 | contig 35904 bp, 36 predicted proteins | sample SI_124_October20_FD_183012 | JGI IMG/M metagenome (GOLD analysis project Ga0233449, IMG submission 183012) | Seawater microbial communities from Saanich Inlet, British Columbia, Canada - SI_124_October2016_200_MG | ecosystem: Environmental > Aquatic > Marine > Inlet | place: Canada: British... | reverse complement strand
TGTTTCATCTTCATTCCCCTACGGGTCATTACGATGAACCAGAAACCCTCTCTTATGCAATGCCGCTAGTTTGTTCCATAGGCGCTGACGTCAGACAATCATCACCGATGCCCAGGGCGTGACCACGTGGGTCAATGATGGTTTTGTCGGGATTTCTGGTTATGCCGCCGACGAAATCATCGGCAAGCGGCCCGGCGATCTTCTACAAGGGCCTGGCACTGACCCTGAATCTGTCGCCGAGATGCGTCAGGCCGTAGCCGACGGCGCTCCTTTTAATGTTGAAATAATCAACTATTCGAAATCGGGCACTCCTTATTGGATCGAGATCATGTGCAACCCGTTTAAGGACGAGCACGGTCGTCACATCGGGTTTATCTCTATCGAAACAGACATTAGCGAGCGAAAGAATATCGAGCGGGTAAAGAACGAATTCATCGCCACCGTGAGCCATGAGTTGCGGACGCCCCTGACCTCGATCAAAGGGTCCATCGGCCTGTTACGCTCCGGCAAAATAACAGAGTTGCCAGACCAAGCCCAATCTTTGGTGGATATGGCATTTAAAAACATCAACCACCTTGGCGCGCTCGTTGACGATATTCTGGACATCGAAAAACTGGGGACCGATCAGATGACGTTCGATTTTCAGCCTGCGGATTTGACTGCTCTTGTAAGGGAGTCTGTCGCCAGCAACCAAAGTTACGCCGATGAATACGGCGTGCATTTTCAGATGGATGGCACCCAAGACATTCAAGTCAAATGTGATTCCAGAAGAATGAGCCAGGTTGTGGCCAACCTCCTGTCAAATGCCGCAAAGTTCTCCCACCGGGGAGGGACAGTGAAGATATCGGCGCATCGTCAGGACGGCATGGCCCGCTTGTCTGTGTCTGATCAGGGCGTGGGCATTCCAGAAGAGTTCCACGAGAATATATTCGAGCGATTCACGCAATCGGATTCATCGGACTCCCGGAAAGTCGGTGGCTCGGGATTGGGGCTGAATATTTCAAAAAACATTGTCGAAAAGCACGGGGGGACTATCGGATTTGATAGCACGCCCGGCGTTGGCACCACGTTTCATGTGGATTTGCCTGTTTTGTAGCGCGTGTTCCTGACCAGGTCGAATTCGGTTTGGTCAGGAGCCCAATATCTCATTGGAAAATGAAACAGAAATTTCTGACTTGGATCGATTATTCGAACAAAAAATGGTATAGGTTCGAATATACAACCTCCGCCTATGGAGGTCAGATAATCATCTTATGATAATAGGTTTGCAATAAATTCTGTCACTCTATGATCTGGCTCTACACCTTAGAGAAAGGAATATGTCCAATGTCACACTCCATTGAAATACCGGCTCGCCGCGGCAAAGCCCATGAAGTGAAGATGGGCCAATCCATCAAGCTCATCAATACCCACGGTAATCAGGTGGTCGATACATGGGCCTATGTTGCTGATGATTTAGGCGAATACATGTCCATGGAAGCGACGCGGGCGACGATCACAAAACTGATCCCAGCGGTGGGTGACACACTCTATACTAACAACCGCCGCCCCATCCTGACCCTGACGGAAGATACCACGCCGGGCATCCACGATACTCTTCTGGCTGCCTGTGATCGCTATCGCTACGGGCTGCTAGGATGTACGGATTATCATGACAACTGTTCCGATAACCTGGCGGCGGCTATGGAGGCACTAGGCTATAACATTAGCCATACGCCGGCACCTTTGAATATGTTTATGAACATTCCATGGACGCAAGAAGGCAGCTTAAGCTTCGAGTCACCTACCAGCAAACCAGGGCAATATTCGATCCTTAAGGCTGAACTAGACTTGATCATCGCCTTTTCAACCTGCCCTCAGGACATGCTACCAGTTAATGGAGAAAACCAGATACCTACCAATGCGCACTTTGAAATCTTACCATGAGGGATTCTGTAAACTCCCTGCCAAATTCTAACATCACCTCCATTTGGAATAGCCGTGACACCAGCAGATGTGTAATCGTTATCTGCATGCCATGCCTTGATAGCGATAAGTCGAAGACATGGTTACTGTTGCTGGATCGAAATGGGTATTGATCTCCACATGCCGACCTCGGAACTTGCAGGAAAGACAGAAAATGCAGCAATACAATGTTGGCGCAGAACTCAATCTAGCCCTGCGCAATAATCTTACGCTAATAAACAAGGGTTTTGTGCAGGTACTTTGTTTGCGCTTTCACGATTCCCATCAACGCGCGCAAATTTCCTATGGTGACAATTTGGCGGAAACTAGGAGGCTCATGCAACTTCTTGGTGAGATGCAGCGCTTGGGTGTTCTTTTTGATCCGGATGGACCGTCCGATAGTACCGACCGTGGCGGCCCCGACCTCCAGACAACGGCGAAAGATATCTGGCTATCGGATTTGACTCTGGCGAGCGAGAAACTTGACGCGATGCGAAATGCCCAGGTTGCGCTTCGTTCTTCTCAGGCACCGAGCGCGAAGAATCCGGACCTTGATGTATTGATCGAGGAAGGCGAAGCGTATGTGGCCGAATTGCGGGATCGCATCAACGGTAAAGAAGACTTGAATCCCTTCGACCCGGCACAAGCGGCATCGGAATATGAACAAAGTTCGCTGGATGATTTTTTTGGGTATGCCGAAGGTACCGATGAAGCATTTTTACAAGGTAAGACCGAAACCGCAGGTTCGCAAAGCGACGCTCTGGCTGCGATTTTGAATACGGTATTGAGTAATTACTTTCTGGCCATTGACCAGTTCTTCCTGCATGGTTTTTTGATGCAAAGTTGGCAAGAGAAGAAGCTTGCAGAAGTAAGGATCAAACATTCCGTTGACGTTATGATAGGTGCATATCGAACGGCACAACGAATAATCGTCAGTGGTTCCTTGCCGAAATCGATTTTCCTGCAAGATATGCGCATACCGTATTGTGTGAAGGTCGGCTCCAACCCACTTGATGCCATCCGAAATGACCTCGATTTGACCAGAAAATTACTTGGAAATCTGACGCAGGCAAAAAAACTTGTGGAAGATATTTCTGAACCAAGTTCCGCCGATATGCTGTCTTTGCTCATTGAGAAAGAAGTCAGCGCAGAAAAATGGCTTTCACAGAAAATGGAAATACTCACGACTGGTGAAACAGCAGATAAAGATGATGGTGAGTTTGACGCAATGCTTGCCCGCTGGACAGCCACATAGCCATCACTATGGGTGGCTTTTTTTCTTATATCGTAATGCTGACAGCCTTGACCTGGTAATAATTCGCAAATGCCGCTGTCCTTGGGGTCACCAAACGGCCCCCTGATCTCGTGCTGAAAACGCTGCGCAAAATGCTGAATTGTCGGCCCCGGCCCTTACATTTCCCTTGCCCAGCATAAGTATTGGCCCTATATACTACCCTCAACGTGGTGATTTGGTCGACCGGCTTGCGGCCACGTAAAACAAAACGCTAAAAGGTTGGAGGTATAATCCCTTTGGATGCTCCGACCACGTGTGGCGGGGCTTTTTTTATGTCCCGCCAATATATGAGCATATTGAGGATACGGGAGTACCGTTATGAGCACAGACGACACAAACGACAACACAACTTCTTCATGGCGTAACGCCACTCGCGCGGTTCGTGGCGGCACGGAACGCAGCCAGTTTAGTGAGACCAGTGAAGCGCTATTTCTGAATTCTGGTTACACCTATGGCTCTGCGGAAGAAGCAGAGGCCGCATTCGATGGCTCGAAGCCACGATATGTGTATTCGCGCTATGCCAATCCTACCGTAACCATGTTCGAGAAACGCCTGGCGATGATAGAAGGGGCTGACTTCGCGCGTGGCACCGCCGCTGGTATGGCAGCAGTATTCTGTTCCATGGCTTGTTTTCTGGGGGTCGGTAGTCGGGTTGTGGCCTCACGCGCCATTTTTGGATCATGCTATTACATCATCAATGATATCCTGCCCAAGTATGGCATTGAAGCGGTGTTCGTTGATGGTCGTGATTTGGATCAGTGGAAACAGGCACTGGCCACTAAGACAGATGCCGTATTTCTTGAATCACCATCAAACCCAACGCTTGAGATCATTGATCTGAAGGCCGTTTGTGATCTGGCCCATGAATCAGGTGCCAAGGTCATCGTGGACAACGTTTTTGCCAGTCCGTCCTTACAGAACCCGCTGTCATACGGGGCTGACGTGGTGGTCTATTCCACCACCAAGCATATTGATGGTCAGGGTCGGTGTCTGGGCGGTGCTGTGCTATCCAATGACAAGGAATACATGGAAGAACAATTGGGCGCGTATCTCAAGCACACTGGTCCGGCCCTGAGTCCTTTTAACGCCTGGGTTATGTTAAAGGGGCTTGAGACACTGAGCCTTCGTATGGACAAACATTGCGAGAATGCGATCAAGGTTGCTGAGTTCCTGGAATCGCACGACCGTGTTGCACGAATACTGTATCCTGGCTTGCCCAGCCATCCGCAACATGAACTGGCCATGCAGCAGATGAGTGCTGGTGGGTCTGTGGTGACATTTGATGTTAAGGGCGGCAAGGCGGAAGCCTTCTCGATGTTAAACAACCTGAAGATCATTGATATTTCCAATAATCTCGGTGATGCCAAGAGCTTGGCGACCCATCCAGCGACGACCACACATCAGCGTATGAGCCCGGATGAACGGGCTCTGGTGGGGATCGGCGATGATATGGTGCGGTTGTCGGTGGGGCTTGAGGATGTCGACGACCTGATTGAAGATTTGGATCAGGCTCTTAACGCCTGAGCCATATTTTGGCATTGGCGAATTTACCAATGCAGAGAGAAAATTAGGTCTCTAACCGCCCTGGATGGGGGGAAAGATTGTCACCTTGTCGCCATCATTTAACACATATGAATCACGATCCGGTACCGCTACGGGCATATCATTGACCATGAGCGCATATGTTTCCTCGGTGGGTAGATCGAGAATGGCAATTACCCCATTGGCGGTGGTGCCATCCGGCATATCATGGATGCCCGACGCACCGGTGGCTCCGCCAACCATAGAAACAATACTGATATCCAGTTTCACTTGCCACCTCAGCTGAGGCTGAGACGGGACAGGGTTTCAGGTGTGGGTACACCATCTTTGGTCCAGCCGCGCAGCTCGTAATAGTCGGGCAACATGTCGCCCAACATATTAACCTTGCCAGCCGCTGCGCCTGTTTTTGCGGGCTCTTCCAACATACGTTTGGGTAGGGTGTCGTCAGCGCTGGTCAAACCGGCAGCCAAATTAAACTGGCGCTCCAGATTCCAGATGCGTTCACCGGTGATGGTTAACCGTTCAGCATCCCACGTGCCGGGCAGGCCAGCATTCAACTGGTCAAGCAATCCATCGTTGCCAATGCCACCACGGGCAAACATGCACAGTCCTGTGGAATCGTACATGGCCATGCCGTCCTGGGCGGTTTTCACCGCAGGTGCGCGACCGATGGTCGATACATCAGTGAAATCTTCGGTCCAAGCCGCACCACGTAAATGGCAAGCACCACGGTTCGATGTGGCATAAAGCAAGCCCATGCCCTGCATGGCGCGCGGATCATAGCCGGCAAACTCTTGACCTTTCACGCTCATGGATAGTTCAGGGTGGCCATATTTTTCACATAACAGCTTCGAGCCCAGGCCCAGTTCCTTACCAAAGCCTTGTTGTGTGCCGGTGACTTCAGCAGCCCAGCACAGGGCCTCGGCTGAGCCGAAGTTCAGGGCCATACCGCCGGTATTCTCTGTGGTGATGGCTCCAATTTCAAACAGTTCCATGGCGGCACCCAATGTTGCACCGAAGGAAATAGGGTCCATAGAATGTTCATTGCACAAGGCCTGGGCGTAGGTGGCGGCTTCAATATCGTCCACGCCACAAAATGGCCCGAGCGCAAACCCGCCTTCATATTCCAGACCACCTTCAGCGCCTTTGTACTTGTCACCCTTGTCACGAATACTGAAGTGGGTGGGGTCAATGACGGATACGCGGCCACAGGCAATGGTGCAGGCAAAGCAGCCCTTGTTGGTTTTCAGGTTGGACTTCCCGTCTGACTTTCGAATCCGCAACATGGCCGCTACGTTAATATTGTGCGCGCCTTCAAACTGCACATCCTGGCAATTTCGTGTGGGCAGACAGCCCCATGAATTGGTCACGTCCATCATGGCCATGGTACCAACAGCACTACGGCGTTTTGCGTCTGCGGTTGCGTTCAATTTGGCGCTGGCCGCCGCAGAAACAGCGAGGAATTTCTTCGGATCATCCACCGACACACCTTTGGTGCCGCGTACGGCCACCGTTTTCAGGTTTTTGGAACCCATAACGGTTCCCACACCCGACCGACCAGCGGCACGGTCGCGGTCATTCACGACGCAGGCGTACTTGACGCCCTGTTCACCGGCCACGCCGATTGAGGCCAGCTTGATTTCGGGATCATGGTGGCGATTGCATACCATATCTTCGGTTTCCCATACGGTGTGGCCCCAGATGAAGCCATCGGCATCGAGAATTTCAACTTTGTCATTTTGGATGTACAGGTAGACCGGCTTGGGCGCTCGGCCTTCGAAAATGATCATGTCCCAACCAGCCGTTTTCAATTCACCACCAAAGTGGCCGCCGGAATTCGAACATGCAATAGCACCGGTCAACGCCCCCTTGGTGATCACAGACCAGCGTCCGCCCGTGGACGCCCCTGTACCGGTCATGGGGCCGGTGGCAAAAATCAGTTTGTTGTCAGGTGACAGGGGATCGATTTTGGGGTCAATTTCTTCCATCAGGTACTTGGTGCCAAGACCTCGTTGGCCGATGTAATCCTCAGCCCAAGCCATATTCAGAGGCTCTTCTTTTGCTGAAAGATTAGTCAAATCGACCCGTAGAATCTTACCTTGCCACGCCATACTGGTGCTCCTGATCTAACTGTTTGCTTTTAATAATTGCGAGGATGCATATTGCCCCACATGCGCGGTGGGTCAATGCTAGAATGACTACAATTAATCTGAACTCGCTCTATTTGCAACGTTCCGTTACTGTGTATCGCGATTGATCTCACGACTTCGGGCAAGGGACGCGCTCAGGGCCTCGGGCCAGCCTGATAAACCACCATTTTTCCGCAATTCCAGTAAGGCGATTCGGGTTAACGTACCTTCGGTCGCATACTCATTCACCATGTGATCAAAATCATTTTCCGGATGCGCCAAAACCATGCCGCCGGTGGCCCGAAGGGCGCGCGCGGCCAGTTCGCGGGCGGTATCTTTATCCAGGCCAGTTTCCTCCATCCATTCGGCAATGGACTGGATACCAGCGTGAAAGACGCTGAAAATAACGCCTTGAATAGACGCCAGCTCATACGTTTCTTCATCATCAAACACATGTACACTGCCCAGCAGATCAAATACGGCACGGGCGACGTCGTTTTCCGGGAAAAGACATGTGGGGCTTTCACATATTTTTGCTGCCGTGATGGGTAATGTCCGCACCGCTGTTGCGGGTGATACGGCAGCCTGTAATCCCGATAATGCGACACCGGCGGCCACGGAAATGGCGGTCTGACCATCCCGCCATGGCAGACCGGTAATGGTGTCCAACAAATCACCCGGACGGGTGGCCAAAAGGACCGCATCAGAGCCCTCGACGACGGCGTCATTGCTGTTGGCTATCCTCAGGTCGTATTTGGCGGCCAGTCGCGCCGAATTGTCTGCACCGCGTGGTGACAGAATGATGGTTGGTGGATTGTCCGCCTTCATCAGGCCATCAACCATATAACTGGCCAGATGGCCCACACCAATAATTCCGATTGTCATGTTCATTTATAGTATCCTGAATGTTGAATTTTATTTTGTCACAGTTTCGGTGCGGCAAGCGCCAGAATCATGGTTTCCACCTGAGGACAGGCTATCGCCCCCAGGGACTCCAATTCGTCCGACACATCAATGGGCAGGCTGGTATTACTGTCATTGGGGATATGGTTGAGCTTGCCACCAATATAGACCGGGATTTCGCACCCAATAGAAGCCATCTCTGTTTGCAGTGCCGACAGGAATGGCAGGGCGATACCGTTGTACGTGCTGATGGCGATAGCATTGGCGTTTGATTGATGGGCCAGTCGGGCAAGGACTTCGGGGTCCGTGCTGACGCCGCCATCAATCAGCTCGACATTCAAGTCTCGCAGTACCTGATCGATCAGGTTCTTGCCGTATTCATGGACGTCCGTGGTGGCGACACAAACCGTCAGACCGGCCGCGCGGACGATGTTTGCCACATCAAGGGTATTGTCCAGCACCTGCGCGCTCAGGTTATTGATTTCAGCCACAACAGGCGATTCTACCAATGGCATGCGGCCACTTGGTTTGGTGCTGTCCGGAGCGCCGGGGCCATAGAGAGCTTCCAGTTGCCTGGCGCCCAATCGCTTGATGGTCAGCAGCATTTCCACCGCATCGCCGGTATCAATGCCGCGTTCGGCCAATCCAGCCATCACGCGGTCATAGAATGTTTTGCCGCCGGTTGTCAGCAGGTCTGCAATCACATCCACCGCTTCCATATGATAGATCGGTGTAAGCGGCTGCGATTGGTCCATCAGACGCGCGGCAAACAGATTGGCATCCACGATCTCGTCAATCTCGGGGATACGCATCGCTTCGGTGATGGGGATCGGGTTGATGGCATGCCCGGAAGGTTGGGTCCGTTGCGCCGCAATATCTACGCCCAGATAACTGGCGAGTGCCGCATAATTTTCAGGATCACTGGGCCCATATGACGTGGTGTTGCCGTATACCATGGTGCCAACGCAACCCTCCAACCGAGACAAACTGCGTTGAAAGGCCCAGCGTGACAAGGGCTCGGAGAATGTATGACCGTAACAATGCCCCATCTTGCAACCCAACAGGTCTTCAACAATGTATCGTTCCAGCATGACGGCACCCAATGCGCAGCTCAGGTCCGAAAACTGCGCCGCAAATCCGTCGTCCACATTGGAATGGATGAGAACGGGTACAGGTTGCGCCGCGCAAAGCGCCAGTGCGGTTACGGTGGCTTCGGTGATCTGAACATCATCATTGTAGTGGGGCAGGCGGAAGGTAAAATATTGTCCCATGTTACCGATTGCCGTCGATCCGGCCAGTAGAGCGGCCTCTGTGTTTTCCACGGCCGCTGGCATGCCCAGAACGAAGTCTCCGAAATGCGGCGACACAGGCGCGCTTTCGCACAGGTCTTGAAAGTTTTCAGGCGCGCTTAGGATGAGGCCGGTTCCCTTGGGGGCTTTTGAGCGGTCTTGTGGTTTGTAGCCCATGGACCAGTCAAGGCAGATTCCATATCGGTCAACCCGGCCACCGCGTTTCGTCACATGGTCATGGATATCACGAAAGGCGAGACGAGATTTTTCAGGATCACGATAGCCTACCTGGGTGTGAACCATGACGATACCGTCACGCATGCACCGCTGTTTGAATTCAATCTCGCACGATACATCATTGTGCTTCAGGAACCGGGACGGACCAACCTGAACGGCGCGCGCACGATTCCGCCCCACGGCCACCAGATCATCTGCCCTTGGCAGGTCCGGTTCGGGCAGAACATTATGTCGTGTCCAGGGTGGTATGGCATCCATAGCAGCCTCGGCAAAAATTTCCTTATCAGGCATATAACGGCATTTTGGGCGAATTCCGCAAGGAATACCTGAACAAAATATTTTACTTTTAACCATGATAAGGCGTTGAAAAATAACTTGAATTTAGCAGGTAAGGTTTTGTTTACCAAACTGGCACTAGTGTTGCAGTTACTTCATTGACGCAATCAGCGTTTCGAACAGGAGTACAGACAATGCGTTTAAATTTTGACTCAATGAACGAATACCGCGATTCACTTTATGCCACTGGTAGCACCTTTGGTTCAGTCGACGTTTATGGCGATCGTTTTATGGCTGCAACGCGGGCTGTGGACATCCTTGGTGATGACCTGAGCCTGGATAGCGACGTGCTTGATTTCGACCTGGATGACTAAGGGAGCGGGGCAGACCCGTACCGTTCATGCCAACGAATGGAATTCTGGTGAGGAAATTTATGACCCTTGCCAGGTGAACCAACAACGAACGCTGGCCCGCGACCTGGTGAATGCTATCGGTATCAATGCCGCCCTGAATTTCGCTCGGGAACGCCAATGGCTTGGCGTTATTGATCAGATCAAAGGCTTCTGGTCCGCCGACCCCGCCGCTTAGGTACGAACGCCGCTACCTAATAACAGTCTCCGGCATAAGCTTGCCGTTGAGCCATCACAGCAATTTCCGCTCTTCTTCCATGGCTTCCGCTACGGCCACGGCTGACATGTTGACGATACCGCGTGCGGTAACTGATGCGGTCATGACATGCGCCGGTTTGGCAGCACCTATCATGATGGGACCAATCACCAAACCGTCTGCAAGTTTTCGGATCATGTTGAAGCTGATGTTGGCTGAATCCAGGTTTGGCATAATGAAAAGGTTTGCGGTTCCGTCCAGCTTGGAATTGGGGAACGATCGTTTGCGCAGATCTTCATCTAATGCGTTGTCCGCATGCATTTCACCCTCAACCATCAAATCAGGGTGATCTTCATGCAGCATTCTTACCGCTTCACGTACTTTCAATGATGTATGTGTATCCGATGATCCCATATTGGAATGTGACAACAACGCCACGCGCGGCTCAATCCCAAACCGTTTCATTTCCTTGACGGCCATGAGCGTCATTTCCACCAGTTGTTTGGAGCTGGGGTCATAGGAAATATGTGTGTCACAAAAGAAGAATGTACCTTTCGGTGTGACCAGGCTGGTGAGGGTAGATACCTCGCTCACGCCTTCGGCATTGCCAATAATGCTCATCACATAGCGGCGGTGCCAGTGAAAGCGGCCCTGGATGCCGCAAATCATGGCATCGGCCTCGCCCTGTGCCAACATGCACGACGCAATCACCGTTGTGTTCGTGCGCATGATAATTTTGGCCGCATCGGGTGAAATACCGCTCCGCTCGGCCTTGGATAAATAGAACTGCCAGTATTGCTCAAACCGCGGATCATTTTCCGGATTACATATCTCGAAATCTTTCCCTTCTTCGAGCCGCAGGCCGAATTTATCAATTCGGTGCGAGATAACTTCGGGACGCCCTACCAGAATGGGATGGCCAATTTTTTCGTCAACAACAACGCGTACAGCCCGCAAGACCCGCTCGTCTTCACCCTCGGCAAAGACGATACGTTTGCCGCTATCTCTGACCCGATCGAAGATCGGTTTCATCAACATGCCCGAACGGAACACAAACCGGCCCAGTTCTTCGCGGTAGGCATCGAAATCTTCAATAGGTCTTTTCGCAACACCTGAATCCATGGCGGCCTGGGCCACAGCCGGAGCGACTTCCATAATAAGGCGAAGATCAAACGGTTTGGGGATCAGGTACTCTGGACCAAACATTAGCTCTTCACCCGCATAGGCCTTGGCGACCACCTCGGATGTTTCTGCCTTGGCCAGATCGGCGATCGCATAGACGGCGGCAATTTTCATTTCCTCGTTAATCTCGGTGGCACCGGCATCAATGGCCCCACGGAAGATGAACGGGAAACACAGAACGTTGTTTACCTGATTGGGGAAATCCGATCGGCCCGTGGCAATCACGGCGTCAGGGCGCGCTGCGCGAGCCACATCCGGCATAATCTCAGGATCAGGGTTGGCCAGCGCCAGAATAAGCGGCTTGTCGGCCATGTTTTTCAGCATTTCGGGTTTCAGGATACCGCCCGCAGAAAGGCCCAGGAAAATATCGGCACCACCAATTACGTCACCCAGTTCGCGGCCATCTGTCTTTTGCGCGAACGCGGCCTTGTGTGGATTCATTTCCTCGGTACGACCCTCGTAAATCACACCCACATGATCGACCAGTGTTATGTTCTCGCGCTTCAAACCCATCTGCATCATCAGGTTCAGGCACGCAATTCCCGCAGCACCACCGCCGGTTGAAACCATTTTCACGTCTTCGATGTTTTTTTTCACCACCCGGATACCGTTAATCAGGGCGGCACTCACCACGATGGCGGTGCCGTGCTGATCATCGTGAAAAACAGGGATGTCCATTTTTTTACGGCACAGTTCTTCAACCACAAAACAGTCGGGTGCCTTGATATCTTCCAGATTGATAGCGCCAAATGTGGGCTCGAGCGCGATGACAATTTCGGCCAGTTTTTCGGGGTCCGTTTCATTGACTTCGATATCAAATACATCCAGTCCGGCAAACTGCTTGAACAACACGGCCTTGCCTTCCATGACTGGCTTGGACGCCAGCGGACCAATGGAACCCAGCCCTAATACGGCCGTGCCATTGGTAATAACAGCGACCAGATTGCCACGGTTGGTCAGGTTGCGGGCCTCAGCCGGGTCTTCTTCGATGGCCGTACAGGCAAAAGCAACGCCCGGTGAATAGGCGAGCGCCAAATCGCGTTGATTGCCCAAAGGTTTTGTCGCGGAAATCTCGATTTTCCCCGGCCTTGGGTACCGGTGATAATGGAGCGCCATATCCTTCAGGTTTTCTTGATCTGCCATACTTGTCGTTCCCTTGCTGCCCAAAATCTCGTTGTGTGGCTGGATGTTCGGCGCTATGGCTTATTCAACCGTTTCCCACACATGTGTTAAGAGTATCAACGAATGACCACGACCCTGTCCAGTAAAGGGCGCATTTTGCCGAAAATTATAGGCCATCGCGGGGCTTGCGGGCATGCGCCGGAAAATACGCTGGCGTCTTTTCGTAAAGCCTGCGACCTGGGTGTTGAGTGGGTGGAATTCGATACCAAGCTGACCAAAGATGGACACGTGGTGGTGTTCCACGACGATACGCTGGACCGCACAACCAACGGTGAAGGGAACATTCGCGACACCACGCTGGCCGATTTACAAGACCTGGATGCCGGTAGCTGGTTTCATGAGGACTTTGCCGGCGAAACGGTGCCCACGCTCAAGAATGCGTTGACCGTGCTGGCTGAACTGGGGTTATCGGCCAATGTGGAGATCAAGCCATCGGAAGGTCAGGAAATGGAGACGGCTGAGGCCGTGTGTGAGGTTATTAACAACCATTGGCCTGTCGGTATGCCACTGCCGGTGCTATCCAGTTTCAAAGACGATTGTTTGGCTGTGGCGCGTGACCGTCTGCCGCAAATTGAACGCGCCTCATTGCTGCTGGAGGATTTTACGAATTGGCAATCCCGGGCCGAGGCCGCTGGCAGTAGTGCCGTTCATGTGTGGCATGAGCCGCTGACCGAAAGCCTGTTCCGCGAATTTACGGGCGCGGGCTATCCTGTGCGGGTCTATACAGTGAACGAAGTGGACTTGGCCTCAAAACTATTCGGTTGGGGGGTGGAAAGCGTTTGCACCAATTATCCAGATCGCTTGCAAAATATTCAAGGCGCGCTATAACGCGGCCAACTTTTTACAATTTGAAAACCCGGAGATTAGAATGTCTGAAATCGAAGCATCCCACATCCTGTGTTCCACCGATAGCGACTCGCTTGAAGAAGCGACGGCGAAGATCACCGCTATTGCTGCTGAAATCGAAGGCGGAGCAGCATTCGCCGACATGGCGAGTGAACACTCGACCTGTCCGTCATCACGTGACGGTGGCAGCCTCGGCAGTTTTGGCCGCGGCATGATGGTTCAGCCTTTTGACGAAGCCGCTTTTGCGTTGGAAGTAGGCGAAGTCAGTGGCCCGGTTGAAACTCAGTTCGGCGTACACCTGATCCACCGCACGGCTTAAATCATACCGTTTCGTTCTTTATCGGCCGTTTTTCAACGCATGAACGCGATGACTGCGTATCCCAGCCATAGATGTATGCCCACAATGATGGCGTATATCACGGCTGCGGCCAGTGCGATTTTGACATCGCCCCTAAATGATCCTCGGGCGGGGGGCTGCCAAGGCCCCTCCGCCCGGTTGATCACCGACATTTCAAGCAATGACCATAGACCAAGCCCGCCAAACAGTACGAGCGAGGCCAGATCACCGTTGACCAGCACGTGTGCTGTCGCCCAGATGATGACACCCAGCAGCATCGGGTGACGGATTTTGGTTCGGGTCACGCCGTTGGCCCGGCCCACATCCATCATGAAGATTGCCACCAGCATCAATATGTTGTTCAGGTACCATGCCCAGATTGGCAGGTCGTACAGTTGAACGTATTCGGCGTCCCCATAGCCAATAAACATCAGGCCAATGCCAAGCAGTATCAGAATGGCGACCAGGGCTTTGCCCTTGTTGCCAAGTACCTCACGCTGTTTCGGTAATACTCTCTTGAACAGGTGTGCGCCTGTCCAAAGTAAAATGCCGAGAATTATCCATGCCATTTAATTAATCCAGTGTGCTCATATCAAATTTACCGGCTGGATCTTCGATCTCAACCACCCAACAGTCCTCATCAAATTTGAGCTGTTTTGTGATGTAATCATTGGCGCGTTCTTCTGTGACCGGTGCGTCGCCCGTAGCCGGTGCCCACAGGCGTTTGCCATCCTGGCCGTAACTGCGGCTCAGGACCTGACAGCCGTCATTTAGATCATTGAGTTTCAGATAGATGGCACCGGCCTGCGCATCACCGGAATGCGTCACCATGGCCGTTATAAAATCGATTTCCAAGCGGCGCACCAATGCCTTGATCCAAATCTCGGCTTTGAGGCGCGGCTCATCCACGGGCTTAGTCGCCTTTACTGGACGTTAGTGCGTTTTCGCGAATGGCACTGAGCGTTGTGGCGGGGGTGATACCTTCGGGATCAATCCGGAATTCGATTAACGACGGTTTGCCTGATGCCTTGGCGCGCTTGAAAGCGGCTTCGAAATCCTCCGTGCGTTCCACCACTTCACCGTGACCACCGTACGCAACAGCCATGGCGGCAAAGTCCGGGTTTTTAAGTTCCGTGCCGGAAACGCGCGCGGGGTATTCTCGTTCCTGATGCATACGGATAGTGCCGTACATGCCGTTGTTGACCACAAAGATCATAATGTTGGCGTCATACTGAACTGCCGTGGCGAATTCCTGCCCGTTCATCATAAAACATCCGTCACCGGCAAAGGCGATCACGTCGCGTTCCGGGTACATGATCTTGGCGGCAACGGCGGCTGGCGTGCCGTAGCCCATGGAGCCACTGGTGGGTGCAAGTTGGGTGCGGTACGACCGGAACCGATGGAATCGGTGTATCCAGCTGGAATAATTGCCAGCACCGTTACAGATCACCGTATCAGCACTCAGGTTATCACGTATCCAGTGTACAACCTCGCCCATCTGCACATCGCCCGGCACCGGGGCGGGGGCGGCGGTCCATTCTTCATAATCGGCCCGTGCAGTTTTAGTGCGTTCGGCATAATTGCCAGGTTTCGCGTTCAGGGCCGCCGCTGCGCTTAAGAATGACCGCATGCCGGCGTTGATCCCGAGCGTGGGGCGGAACACGCGGCCCAGTTCTTCGGCTCCCGGATAAACATGAATAAGCTTCTGCTTCGGGTTCGGCGACTGGATCAACGTGTAGTTGCCGGTGGTCATCTCGCCCAGTCTGGCCCCGATAACCAGCAATACATCGGCTTCGCGTACGCGCTCGGCCAATTTGGGGTTAATGCCAATCCCCACGTCGCCTACATAATTGGGATGATCGTTATTCATGCGATCCTGTGCGCGGAACGACGCGCCCACGGGCAGGTTCCATGCGGCGGCAAACGCTTCCATATTGGTACAGGCGTCCGCGTCCCAGCCACCACCACCCAGAATAACAAACGGTTTCTCGGCTCCGTTCAGCATGTCCTGCATGGTGCTCAGATCATCACTGGAGGCATGGGCCTCGACCAGGGGTGAGGCGGGCACGTCTTCCACGTCGGCCAACTCACGCAGCATGTCTTCTGGCAACGCCAGAACCACCGGACCGGGGCGTCCCGTGGTGGCCGTATGATAGGCGCGGCTGATGTATTCAGGGATGCGCGCGGCATCGTCGATCTGGGCCACCCATTTGGCCAGCTGACCGAACATGCGGCGATAGTCCACTTCCTGAAAGGCTTCACGGTCCACCTGATCGCGGGCGACCTGTCCGATGAACAGAATCATGGGTGTGGAATCCTGCTGGGCAATATGCACGCCGGGGCTGGCATTGGTGGCACCGGGGCCACGGGTGACGAAACAAAGGCCCGGCTTACCGGTCATTTTGCCATAGGCGTCCGCCATCATGGCGGCGCCACCTTCCTGACGGCAGATGGTGAACCGGAAATCAGGTGTATCGTGCAGGGCGTCCAGCACGGCAAGGTAGCTCTCACCCGGCACACCAAAAGCCAAGTCTGCGCCTTGGGCGCGCAGTGCATCTACCAGAATTTGACCACCCGTACGCATTACCATGTCTCCTTGACTGAAAATCAGTAGCACACAGTTACGCTATGATACCAATTTCGGCAATCGCAGAAAATTCAGGCGAGCCTAAATATTTGGCCGCGCTTGCGCCCATGGTAAGGCTTGTTCGACCGCTGCACCAATGCGAAGGGACAGCGCGTCATCCCATTTACGGGCCACGATCTGGGCACCGGTGGGCAGGCCATTAACAAACCCTGATGGTACCGACAAGGCCGGGCACTGGGCCATGTAATTAAACGGTGACGTCATATCCATACCGTGCAAGGTGCCGTCTTCATCGTAATCAGCGAAATCATTGTCATTTAGATCAGCAGACGGTGCCACGATACACATGGTGGGGCACAGCAGCGCGTGGTGATTATCCAAAATAGCGCCAAGTTTTTGCCATTGAATGGTACGGCGGAATTCCCACTGGCGTTGGGTGACGGCATCGATTTTTTGCCCGGCTGAAACGAGTGCGGCCAAGCCTTTGCTCATACGGTGGCGGTTTTCGTCCAGTGGCACATCCGTGACATTTGCATACGCCGCCGCCATGAACACTGCCCACGTACCGGTCCAGTCGTCCACCACAGATTTATCCCAATCCAGGTCAACCTCGGTCACCTCGGCACCTGCATCGCGCAAAGCGTCGGCCACGGTCCGTAAATTGGCTTCGACGCCCGGATCAACCGCGTAGAATCCTAAGTTAATGTTCAGCGCGATTTTCAGACCCTTAACATCACCCATGGCCGGGATGTTCAGTTTGCAACGGGGCAGGGACTGAATATCGGACGGGTGCTCGCCTTGTACCGTGTCCAAAAACATGGTGGCGTCTGTAACGGTCCGAGCCAGGGGGCCGAAGTGTGAAATGTTGTCGAAAACATTGTCGATGATGTCCATGGGGATACGGCCGAGGGATGGCTTCAAACCCACAAGGCCACAAAGCCCGGCGGGGATGCGAACACTGCCTCCCATATCGGTGCCTTCGGCGAATGGCACACAGCCCGATGATACTGATGCGCCCGAACCGCCGGATGAGCCGCCCGGCGTGCAGTCCGTATTCCAGGGGTTCCGCGTTGTTCCCCACAGTGGCGTATCGGTAAAGCCCGACGTCGCGAATTCAGGCGTGGTGGTCTTACCCACCATGATCGCGCCAGCGGCGGCCATTCGCTGCACCAATACCGGATCCCAATCGGGTACCCAGTTTTCCAGCAGCTTGGAGCCCCGCGTGGTGGTCTTGCCCTTGGTGGGAGTGAAGTCCTTGATGGCCACAGGGATTCCGGTGAGCGCCGGAATATCATCGCCACCCTTGGTGAAAAGCTGCTCGGCGGCGCGGGCCTGATCGAGCGCTTCTTCCGGATAGGTGAAACAGAAACAGTTGAGGGTCGGGTTCACATCTTCGATTCGGTTGAGCGAATTTTGTACCACGTCAACGGGGGACAGTTCTTTCGAACGATAAAGCCGCGCCAACTCGCTGGCCGGGGTATAACACAGGTCCAGATTAGTCATTTGATTCCCTCTCGATTAATTTGCCACGTATTAACAAGCCACCACATTCACCGCCAGACCACCCTGACTGGTTTCTTTGTATTTGGATTGCATATCCTCGCCAGTTTGGCGCATGGTTTCAATCACCGCATCCAGTGTCACGTAGTGATCGCCATCGCCGCGTAGTGCCAGTGAGGCCGCGTTAATGGCTTTAACCGCGCCCATGGCATTGCGTTCAATACACGGAATTTGCACCAACCCACCGACCGGATCACAGGTCATGCCCAAATGATGTTCCAGCCCGATCTCGGCGGCGTTCTCAACCTGTTTGTTGGTGCCACCGAGGGCCGCGGCCAAACCGCCCGCCGCCATGGCGCAGGCGGAGCCCACTTCGCCTTGGCATCCGGCTTCGGCCCCGGAGATCGAGGCATTTAATTTAATCAGGATGCCAACGGCGGTGGCTGCCAGCAAAAAGTCATGGATACCGATCTTGTCAGCCCCCGGACACATTTCTTCGTAATAGCGAATGACGGCGGGAATAACACCGGCGGCACCGTTGGTGGGCGCTGTGACGATCCGGCCGCCTGAGGCATTTTCCTCGTTCACGGCAATGGCCCACAAGCTGATCCAGTCCATGCATTCATGGGGCAGGGCGGCATTGCGGTGAATATCCGAATCCAGGGTTTGGCGCAGATACTTGGCCCGTCGCTTTACGTCAAGACCGCCGGGCAGGATGCCTTCGGCCTTCATGCCGCGCTCCATACAGTTCCGCATGGTGTTCCAGATGTTGTCCAGCCCGGCGCGAACGTCATTGGGCGACGCCCATGCACATTCGTTGGAAAACACCATTTCAGGAAATGTCTTGTCTGAAATTTCCCCCATGCGAAGTAGTTCTTCGGCGGTGGTGTAATCGTAGGGAATGGCGACCTCGGGCGCGGCAATAACGCGGTCTGCGGACATTTCTTCTTCATTGGCCACGAACCCGCCGCCGATAGAATAGTATCGGCTGCTGCGAAGCTCGTTACCGTCCGCACCATACGCGTACAGGCACATGCCGTTGGAATGGGCGGGCAGGACTTCTTCGAAATCAAAAATCAGATCAGTAGGCTCGGTGAACAGGATTTCTTTCTCGCCAGCCAGATTAAGCACCCCGTTGCCACGAATGTGTTCCACAATGCCGGTCACGTCGGCGGGGTCAATGGTGTCGGGTTGATGGCCGCCTAGCCCCAGCAAAACTGCCACGTCAGACGCATGCCCCTTGCCGGTGTGGGCCAACGATCCGTGCAGGCGTGCACTCACCCGTGTGACTTGCTCAAACTGTCCGGATTCTTTCAGTTCAGCAATAAAACGCCCCCCTGCCACCATGGGTCCCACGGTGTGGGAGCTGGATGGACCAATGCCAACCTTGAACAAATCGAACACGCTGTATGACAAGCGGAAATCCTTTAATTGAGTACACGAGAAATCAATCTTCACAGATGGTTATCACGAACATTGTAACGGGTGAAACATAATCGGTTTCGGCACGGACAGTGTTTCTTGTGCGCCTATGGCTGGCCCAACATCGCCATACACCCGATACAAATTAAAAATACACCTAATAAGAGAATAAAAGTAATTGTATACATAAAATAGATGTGTAGATTGGTATCAGGCAATACGGCGGAGAATGAAGATGTACGATCTGGGCACGCATCAGCGAAATTATCACCACGACCTGTACACGGTCATTCCCGATGTCTTGCCCGCGCAGCTCTGCGCCGTGCTGGCGGACCGGGCACGGACGCTGATCAAGCAGGGTAAAATCCATCTGGTAAACCATGCTGGCACTGGTACGGCGGTCGATCTGGACCGGGGTGGAAAATATTATCATCACATGCTGCTGGGTGAAGACGTGCGAACCCATATGCCAGAAATCGTCGCCGTCTATCACGCCCTGTTGGGGCAGGTTGCGGCGATTACCTGTGGCGAGGCGGTGATATCCCCACACCCGGATTCAGATATTAACGTCGTCGTCTATCCGCCCGGCGGCGGCACCATGGGCGCGCATTTGGACACCAACGGCATTACGGTGTTGCTGTACCTGACCACCAACACCGAAGGGGCGCTGGTTCTGGAAATCCCCCGTTCACATCCCAGTCAGGCCGAAGATCGCATTGAGGAAAAGAAAATTCACGCAGAGGCCGGCAATCTATTCGTCATGCATGGCCGCAAAGTGTGGCATGTGTCTGAGCCCACCGAGACCGAAGAAAAAATGGTGGTGGTCCTGAACTACTACTTTAAAGGCGACACCTGGCGACCCGAGACGTTTGATCAGTTTGTTTATGCGGGGTGATGCCCGAGTTCCAATAAGTTGAGTTGGGTAGGCGCTATTGGCGAAAGTATTTTTGCACGTCAATGGCGTATTCCGTGCTTGTCTAACGTAGTTCGATAATCGTGGAGGGATGTGATAGTATTATTGAAATACTATCATTTAACAGAGCGGCGAGACATTCGTATGTGGTCAAAAGGCTTAAAGTGTTGTGCCGTAGCTATTTGGCAACAATTGTTGCGGAGGGCTAAGGTTGTTGTTTGCATTTGTTTCTCGGTGGCTGCATTCATTGCGTGTTGGTTGGTGTTTGTCGAAGATCCAACAGAAATCTTGGCACTCTATTGGTTTGTGGTGGCATTCATATGCGCATTCATGCCTTTCATTGAGTACTTTGAATTCAAAGAATTTAAGGCACAGATGTCACAAACAGCGCAAAAACTCCAATCCACCATGGAAAATGTTGATCAACTCACTGCGTCGGAAGATGGCGGGGAGAAAATTGATGAAAATGTGGAATTCACACCGCTTCAAGAAGATTTGATTCTTGCGCTTTCTGATATATCGCAATGGCAGCGGCGGTCTCGTCGTGGGTTGTTCGGCCAACTAAAGCGCAAGAATAAGAATCTGGAATATGGTGATATGGTCGACCAACTAAATGGCCTAGCCGACAAAGGGTTTGTTGAAAAAATAACAGCACTTCTGGATCAGGTGAAGTGGTATTCAGTGACCGCGTCAGGGATCGCTATCCAGAAGAAAGCGAAGCGAAAGCCTAAACGTTAGCCTGCCGTTCCTTTTCCGGGCAATTCCTCTTAAACCACTCAGCCAACTCCTCCTCCGTCACTGACCCATCCGCAGCCCCAAGCATGGTCGTCACGATGTCCGCCTGTTCTGGCGCACAATTTATGCCGTTCAGGTCTAGAAAAACGATGGCGACGATATAGGCGGTTCGTTTGTTGCCGTCATGAAAGGCGTGGCCTTTGACCAGAGCGAAACAATAGGCTGCGGCCAGCGTGTATATATCTGGTTTGGGTTCGTCGTAATGCCATTTGTTGAGCGGTCGACCAAGAGCGGCTTTCAAAATTGTCTCGTCGCGCACATCACCGGAAAGTCCGCCAAACCGGGCCACAGCCACGGCGTTGATGGCGATGGCTTCTTCTTCATCAATCCATACAGGTTCCGGCCAAGCTGGTTCCGAAGTAGTTGGCATGTTTATTCAGCAAGTTTTTTCAGGGCGTCGCGATCTCTGGCCATGATGCGGTTTGCCACATCCATGGTTTTTTCAAACTTGGGATCGTAGGGTGTGACCAGAATGCCATGCTTTGTTTCAACCGTATAAAGCTTGTCGCCTTCTTTCACGTTGAGACGATTCAGAATTTCCCTGGGCCACGTTGTCGCCAGCGAATTACCCGTTTTGCGGAGTTTGAGTTCCATGGCAGTGTCCTTATAAATATAGACGAATGTTAGTACATAAATACTATTTTGACAATGCCGCTTTCTGCTCATCCTTGAAACCCACAATCACTGAGGTATCCGTCACAAACACGGGCCGCTTCATGATGGCCGGGTGTCTCAGGATCAGGTCGGCAAGGTCTGCGTCGCTGGTCTTGGCTTTATCGGCCTCGTCCAGTTGACGCCACGTGGTGCCACGGCGGTTGACCAGCGTGTCGGCGCCCATGGTTTCCAGCCAGTTTTTGACGTCACCTGCATCCAGACCGTCTTTTCGTACATCGCGAAACTGATGCGTGATGCCTTCGGCGTCGAGCCACTTGATTGCCGCGCGGCAGGTATCGCAGTTTTTCAGGCCGTATACGATCATTTCAGCGATGCCACGGCGGCTTGAAACTGCTGTTCGATTGCGTCTTCCTCGTCATGCCGCCCCCCTGAGATCACCTGTTTTCCGCCCACGTATACATCGCGGACCGGGTTGTGGTCTGTGGCGAATAACCAGGCATCCAGCACCGCGTCTTCGCGGCGTCCGGCCATGGGTGACTTGGTTGTGTCCAGCACCACAATATCGGCCCGTTTGCCAACCTCCAGTGCGCCGATGGGACGACCACAGGCTTGCGCACCACCGGCCAGATTGGCGTCATACAGGCGGCGGCCGGTTGAGGTATCAGGGCTACCACTGAGCACAGTTCGTTCGCGGGTGAACAGGCGCTGACCGTATTCCAGCCAGCGAATTTCTTCTTTCACATTAACCGAAATATGACTGTCCGATCCGATACCGATAACGCCGCCCTGATCCATAAAGCGCCGGGCCGGGAACAGGCCATCACCCAGATTGGCCTCGGTAGCCGGACAAAGCCCTGCCACCGCACCTGACCGCGCAAAACCATCGGTTTCAGCATTCGTCATATGGGTGGCGTGGATCAGGCACCAACGTGGATCCACCTCCATGTTCTCTAACAACCATTCAACTGGCCGTTTGCCAGACCACGCCAGGCAATCGTCCACCTCTTTGGTTTGCTCAGCGATATGAATGTGAACGGGGCTGGTGTTATCAAGTTCGTTCAGACCAATCAGTACATCGTTCAGCAATTCAGGCGTGACGGCGCGCAAAGAATGCGGCGCTATGCCCACCCGTACGTTGGCGTCGTCTTTGTGGTCTCGGTGCAGTGCGCCGACGATTTCCATGAATTGATCCGCATTATTCAGGAACCGGCGCTGACCATCATTTGGTTCCTGTCCGCCAAAGCCACCGTAATTGTAGAGCACCGGCAACTGGGTGATGCCGATCCCTGTACCCTCGGCGGCGGCGATGGTACGGCGGGACAATTCCGCCCGGTCGCTATAGGCGTTGCCATCCTGATCGTGGTGAACATAGTGAAACTCGGCCACGGCTGTGTAGCCAGCTTTCAGCATATCCATATACAAATGCGTGGCGATGGCCTGCACGCTTTCAGGTTTGAGGGCGGCCAGAAAACCGTACATGGTTTTCCGCCAGGTCCAGAAACTGTCGGGTTCCTGACCGGCACGTATGGGGCCCGAAGCCTCGCCCAACCCGGCCATGGCACGTTGAAACGCGTGACTGTGCAGGTTCGGCATACCGGCGACAGCAACCCCGCTGGTGGAACCGCTGGTTGATTGCACACCGGTTTCCACCGCTTCAATCGTACCGCCAGCGTCAATAATGATGGCCACATCGGTCGCCCAACCCGTGGGCAGAAGGGCGGAAGAAAAATGAAGCGTGGTCATATGGGTTCTGTCTTTCTAGAATGTTCGTGATTTAGATCATGATACACTGAGGCGCGATCACATAAAGGCCCCATAGACGATATGAATTCATCTCAAAGCGACTTGTTGATCACAAACGCTCGGTTGGCGACCATGAATGCCAACCGTGATGCAGAGGGCGATGATCCCTTGGGTGTGATCGACGATGGTGCTCTGGTTATATCGGATGGACAGATCACATGGGTCGGAGAGACCCTGGACGCACCCACCGCAGACCGTTTCCTGGATGCGGGCGGTGCCTGGATTACGCCTGGCTTCATCGATTGTCACAGCCACGTTATTTACGGCGGTAATCGGGCGGCTGAATTTGCCATGCGACTGGAAGGTGCCAGCTACGAAGAAATCTCACGCGCGGGCGGCGGCATAGTCTCCACCGTATCGGCAACGCGCGACGCCAGCGAGGATGATTTGGTGGCGCAGGCGTTGCCCCGCGTGGACGCGCTACTGCGCAGTGGGGTCACGACGCTTGAAATCAAATCCGGCTATGGTCTGAATACAGACACCGAATGCCGCATGTTGCGAGCAGCCAAACGGATCGCCAGCGAACGGCGCGTCGATGTGATCACCACTTTCCTGGGCGCGCATGCCTTGCCCGCGGAATTTAAGGATAACGACGACGATTATATTGATCTGGTGGTGAATGAGATGCTGCCCGCCGTGGCTGAGGCCGGTCTGGCCGACGCCGTGGATGCTTTTTGTGAAGGTATCGCCTTTTCCACCGATCAGGTCCGCCGGGTGTTTGAGGCGGCGCGCGATTTAGGCTTGCCGGTCAAACTGCACGCGGAACAGTTATCGGATCTGAAGGGTGCGGTGCTGGCGGCGAACTTCGGTGCGTTGTCGGTGGACCATGTTGAATACATGCGCCAGGACGGGGTGGACGCCATGGCTGCGTCGGGTTCGGTTGCGGTGATCCTGCCGGGGGCATTCTATTATCTGCACGAGAAACAGAAACCGCCTATTCAGGCGTTGCGGGATGCGGGTGTACCCATGGCGGTGGCAACCGACGCCAATCCGGGCAGCTCGCCGGTATTCTCCATTCTGTCTGCCATGAACATGGCCTGTGTGCTGTTCAATATGACCACCACGGAAACATTGCAGGGCGTCACCACCCACGGCGCGCGGGCGTTGGGCCTGCATGACCGCGGCAAACTGGCCGCTGGTATGCGCGCCGATCTGGCGTGTTGGGATGTGGGCCATGTGGCCGAGCTTTCATACGCCTTGGGGGCGACGCCGCTGAACTGGTCTATGGTGGCAGGCGAGATGGTCGATTTATGAGTGATCCCGTATTTCACCTGACCCGTGGTGATCAGCCTGTGTTGGTCAGTTGTCCGCATGTGGGCACCCACGTGCCGGATCACATCGCCGCAAGATTCACACCTGAAGCCAAAATTCTAGCGGATACGGACTGGTATGTGGATTGGCTGTACGGAGATGCGGCGGGGGCATTGGGCATCCCCATGTTAACGGCTACTCATTCGCGATATGTGATTGACCTGAACCGCCGACCCGATGGCGCAACCCTTTATTCAGGTGCGGACAATACGGAATTGTGCCCCACCACCACGTTCGAGCGGGAAGCGATCTATGTGGGCGATGGTCCGGATGAGGCCGAAATTGCAGAGCGTGTGGATGCCTATTCAAAGCCGTACCACAACAAACTGCGTGAAACGCTGGATGATATGGTGGCCCGGCACGGTGTGGCGGTGTTGATCGAGGGTCATTCTATTCAGTCCCATGTGCCGCGTTTCTTTGATGGCAAGTTGCCCGACCTTAATCTGGGCACGGCGAACGGCGAGAGTGCTGATGCAGACCTTGCGGCACAGGTTATGAGCGTGTTCAAAGACGATGGAAACTACACCTCTGTTCTGAATGGCCGGTTCACAGGCGGCTATATCACGCGGCATTTTGGTGAACCCGATAACGGTATCCACGCCCTGCAATTGGAAATGGCCCAGTGCTGCTACATGGATGAAGAATCGCCATTCCCGTTTCGCGCTGATCTGGCAGGCGGTGTTCAGCCGGTTATTGCAAAGATGCTTGAAACAGCATTGGCATGGGCGCGAGCGCGCTAGACCATCGGAGCTTCCAGCAATCCTGATACCAGCGATACCTGACTAAGCGCCCAGCGCAGGTCGCCTTTTTCGTGCGCCGATAAATCGCTGGGTGCGATAGAATTAGACAGCGCGATGCCCGCATCAATGTCACGCAGCTGCTGGCTCAGGATCATCTGTAGAATGATTTTATGGGCTTCAATCAAGCTGTCGATGGTCGATTGGCTTTTCGGATTGATGGTGACGGCCTGGTCCAGACGTTCGGGCGTAGAGTACCCGGTCAGGCCATGTTCCAGCGCCAGCACTCGGGCGGTTGAAAAGATCGGCATGATGCCACCCATCTTTAGGTCGAGCCGGCCATTATCCAGTTTGAAGCGATTGAACAGGCCTAAAGGCACACGAAAATCGGCAGCTTTGAGGGTATGAAATTTGATAAAATTGGTGGAGCCTGACGCCAGCGTAAAGGATTTCTCCCGCAAACGATTGGCTAGATCCCAGTCCCCGTACACGGTTTTAGCGTCATAGAATATATCGCTGCTGAGGATGTCTTGTGGATCGGCGTGGGTGACCCACTGCTCCACTGTATCAATCCATGCGTTGAGATTTTTGCGCCACGCCGCATTCCTGGCCATGATGCCGCCCTTGCAGTAATCAACGCCTGCATCGTTCAATGTATCGGCTACGCGGGAGCCCAATTTTTCAAACCATTGGTCTTCCGGGCCACCTGCATCGCCGGATGCATAGACGATCGCATTGTCCTGATCCATTGCCAGCAGGCTTTCGCCACGCCCGCCAGAGCCCAGCACCAGCATGGCGTATGGCACGGGTGGTTCGCCTTCACCGGCCTCAATCATGTGGCGCTCGGCCAGTTCGCAAGCCCGTCTGGTCAAGGCGCGCAATTCTCGGGAAATAACGGCAGCGATATCACGCGGGTCGACTTCTTCGTAAACCAGCCCTTTGACAACGGTGATCAGTTCAGACCACACGGTGCCCAACTCAGCCGATGTTGAGGCGGCTTCAATATTGTCGCCGAGCAAAATCGCGTCACTGGCCCGTTGTTTCAGCAGATCACGCGCGCTGAGGGCTCCGACGATTTCGCCTGCATCGTCGGCCACACCCAGATGCCGGAACCCCTTGTCCGCCATGCTTGAAATAGCACGGTAGACAAATTCATCGCTGCCCACCGTGACCAATGGCCGTATGGCATAGGTACTGGCTGGTTTATCCAGGGCGTTGGCACCGTCGGTATCAATGGCACGCAGCACATCGCGCTCCGTAATAATGCCATACGCACCGGTGCTGTCGGGGGGCAGGAACAGGGAGCTGACCTTTTCATTGGTCATACGAGACAGCGTTTTGTGCAAAGGCTCGTCACGACCGGCAAATAACGGCGGGGCGTGCATGATATGCGATACCTTGTGGCGGTAGGGGTAGCTGTCGATGCGGGCATACTCACTGACGCCAGCCGATTTGTTGCCGCTCATGCCAGCCACTTCGTGCCAACCGTTCTTTGCCTCTTCCTCATGCTGTGTGGCGCGGGACCGACAGGCTCGTTCAGCTTGTGCCAGCGTATTGATGCCGCGTTCTTTCAATTTAGGGAGAAGGGCGATGAATACATTTGCGGTGATGATAGCATCATCCAGAGCACGGTGGCGGTTGGTGACTTCGATGCCTAGCCACTCGGCCGTTATTTCCAGTGACTCCTTGGGCAAATTAGGCGCGAATATTTGCACCAGATGCCGCACGTCCAGACAGCGGGGACTATACCACTCCATATCATGCCGTGCGTATTCGGCTTGCATGATGGCCAGGTCATAACCAATGGAATAACCGATAATCAGGGCTGGACCCGCCCACTGTGTAAAATCGTTTATGGCTTCGGTGAAGTTTGCGGCGTCCGCCACATCACGATCTGAAATACCGTGAATTTCTGTCGCGCGGGCAGGAATTGGTATGGTGGGATTAACCAGGGAAACAAATTTGTCGTCGCTGCCTACGGCACCACCGGATATGCGAACCGCACCGATTTCAATGATGCGATCAGTTGATACATCCAACCCGGTGGTTTCGGTATCCAATATGATGATGGGAGCGGATACCAGCGGCATACCAGAGACGTTGTCGGGTGACTTGATGAACGTCATATAGCGATCTCCGGTTCTGCCCGGTCAGGTGGATGCCAAGTCAGGTGGACAATTGGGACGTTGCTTCACTCGATATCTTATCAATATCCACCCGCTTTTTGAACTGTTCACGAATGCCGTGCCAGGCAAACATAACTGAGTTACGGACCACACCAGCATCGTACTGTTTCAGTTCCGGTGCAATGGGTGCCCACGTGATTATCGTTTTTGCGCTGTGTTTGAAATTCGCCCGCCCGGCCGACGCGTCGGTCCAGGTGGTATCGCGAAGTCGAAGATCAAACTCGACTAACGCCTCAGCGGCAGAGAACTCTTCAATGCTGCTCACCTGTTCCTTGTTGTTGGCAAGGCCTGTTTCGAAGATCTGTCGTGCGATGCTATTTCGCAACGGATCATCCTTGGGTAGGTGCTGCAATGCATAGGCCACCACGTAGACGCTGAGGTCCGAAAGGCACCCGGCATACGCGTGTAATTTGGCAATATTGATCGAATCGACGAAGACCATATCTTCGAACATTGTGGGATATCGGGTCCCCATACGGGTTTTTAAATATCCGTAAAGTGTCTTCTGAGCGACGAATGCGGCCTTTGTTGTGGCAAATTCAGTCAATAATGCCACCGAGTCGATGGGGGTGGATTCGAGCCGGATCGTCACTCTGCCACTGAGTAATGACCAGAATTCTGCCGTTTTTTTGATAAATGACACTGTAAGACACCTTGGGTGAGTTAAGTCTGGAACTTCACAATTCCAGCCTCATTGTCAAGGACAGATTGCCTTTTGGCGGATATACCGTTGAAAAGTATGGCTGAATCGTGCTTATGTACGGTATCGCGTAATTGGTTTTTTGCGCAACAATAAGGGAAGAGAAACAATGTCTGATAGTAATTCAGAAAACAGGGAACGACACTGGGAAAAAACCCGAAGCCTTACCATTTTGGTATTGGTGATTTGGGCGATTTTTGCATTTGTCATTCCAGCCTATGCAAAAGAGCTCAATGAAATGTCATTTATTGGCTTTCCATTGGGATATTACTTCTGCGTTCAGGGTTCACTGGCTGCATTTGTAGTCTTAATCTTCTTTCAAAATTATCGTCAAGATGCCATTGACGACGAATTTGGCCTCAGCGAATAGGAAGGAAAACAGACTATGAAAACAGAAAGTAGCTTCCTCGATAACCTGCCAAAAGTGTACGGTATTTACACAGGCGGGTTTATTGCCTTCGTCATCCTTATGGCTATTCTTGAACAGATGGGCGTTAGCGCCGCAACAATCGGTATTTTGTTCGTTGCGTTCACCATCGTAATTTATGCCACCATTGGCTGGCTGTCGCGGACCATGGAAGTGGGTGCCTATTACGTGGCCGGACGTTCTGTTCCGGCGCTGTATAACGGTATGGCGACGGCAGCTGACTGGATGTCAGGTGCTTCGTTTGTTGCACTTGCAGGCGGTATCTACTTCGGTGGTTACGGCTATCTGGCGTTTGTTGTTGGCTGGACTGGCGGTTATGTGCTGGTTAATTCGCTGATGGCACCTTACCTGCGCAAATTTGGCTGCTACACGGTACCTGATTTTATTGGTACCCGTTATGGCGGTAACCTGGCTCGTTTCTGTGCCGTCGTTATTTTGGTTGTTGCGTCCTTTACGTATGTGACCGCTCAGATTAACGCGTCTGGTACTATTGCGGCCCGCGCCTTGCAAATTCCGTTCTCTTACGGCGTCTGGTTTGGCCTGGCTGGTATTCTGCTGTGCTCCATGCTCGGTGGCATGCGCGCTGTTACCTGGACACAGGTTGCTCAGTACATCGTGCTGATCATCGCCTATCTGGTCCCGGTTATCTGGATGTCCAACAAACAGGGCTTTGGCCTCATCCCACACTTCTCGTATGGTGATGCTGTTGCTCGTATCCAGGAACTTGAACCGCTTCTCGGTTTGGGAACTGCCGCGATGGAATCTGCTCCATTTGGGGGCGTGAAAATTCTTACTACCCCACATAATGCACCAGGTGGCCCGGGTGCCAGCTGGCAGTTTATTACCCTGGCAATCTGTATGATGGCTGGTACTGCATCACTTCCACATATTTTGATGCGTTACTTCACCACACCGTCCGTACGTGATGCACGTCGTTCTGTTGCGTTCTCACTGCTGTTCATCTTCCTGCTGTACTTCACGGCGCCGGCTCTGGCCACGCTGACCAAGTTGCAGCTTCTGGATCCTAATCTGGCAACCAGCATTATTGGCAAGCCTTTTGCTGATGTGATGGCGTTGGACTGGGTACAGAACTGGAGCAGTGTGAAGATGCTTTGGCTCTCCGATTCAAACGGAGACGGTATTCTTCAACTGAACGAGTTCTTCATGCGAAGCGGTATTGTCGTACTTGCAACACCTGAAATTGCTGGCCTTCCATATGTGATTTCCGGTTTGGTCGCAGCTGGCGGTATGGCTGCTGCCATGTCAACGGCTGACGGTCTGTTGCTGGCTATTGCCAATGCTCTTAGCCACGATCTGTACTACAAGATCATTGACCCTGCCGCTGATACGAAAAAGCGTCTGCTCGTTGCTCGAGCACTGCTGATCATAATCGGTGCTGGTGCGGCTATGATTGCTACCCTACAGCTTACGACGATCCTTGGTGCTGTGGCTTGGGCTTTCTGCTTTGCCGCTTCGGGTCTGTTCTTCCCGCTGGTCTTAGGTGTCTGGTGGAAACGGGCTAATCGTGCTGGTGCAATTGCCGGCATGGTCATTGGCTTCGCTGCTGGTACCTACTATCTGGTTCACGTTAAGTTTCTTGGCGGTGAACCCTGGATGGACCTCAATCACCTGCGCTTTGCTATTATCGGTATGCCGGCTAGCTTGATCGCAATGATTGTTGTCAGTCTGGCAACACCAGAACCAGATGCAGAAATGCAGGCAATGGTGGACGAGCTCCGAGTTCCTTCGGGCAAAGCCATCCTGTCAGAAGAGCACTAGAACTCTCTTCACTGATACGAAGCGGGGGCGGATTTTTCCGCCCCCGTTTTCTTTTCTAACTAAAGGTACTGAAATAAATGGATGATCCTCTCGCCATATTTCCCATCTGGGTTGTTGCCATTGACTACGTGCTTGGTGTCGTCATGTGGACGCTTATTGGCCGTACGGCCATGGGCCTGTTTCTGGCTGAGGATTCCAACTTCTTCTTCATGAAGATATTTGTGCGCATGACGAACCCGATCCTGCGTGTTTTCAGTCGGGCAACACCCAGCTTCCTGATTCCGGCGCTGGTGCCCCTGTTTGTGGCATGGTTCTTCTATATGGTTCGGTTCTACCTGATGCCGTGGCTGCTTGGGTATGATGTGATGGGCATGCTGTCCTTCCCGCTGGAAGGCGAGATTACCAAAGCGCTGTTCGAAATGTTCTATAGTCCCGTCGAGTAACTGTTCTTACGACAAAGGCTCTTCATCTTCGGCCTCAAGCTCGTAGAAAGCTTGCGAGCTTTTTGGCGCGGGGACGAAGGCTGTTCTGTCCACGAACTCTCCGCCGGGGCGTACAATGATGCGGTAGAGTGAGAACACTGCCAACACGCCAAATAAGACGGTCATGGACAGGAAAAGATAACCAGCGTCCAACTGGTCCATGAGTGGGCTGACGATCGTGGGGCCCAATACGGCCCCCATACCATACACCAGCAACAAACCACCAGAAATCTCGACCATTTTTTCCTTGGGCGCGTAATCATTGGCATGGGACAGGATAAGGCCGTAAAGCGGGAACATGAACCCGCCGTGAAGGCAGGCAACAACATAGGCATTCATGTTTTCGTGCCCCGGCATGAAGGCCAGTGCCAAGCCTGTGCCAATAGTACCAAAGCAACAGAATGCAATCATGATGCGCCGGTCAATGTGATCGGATATCCAGCCAATGGGCCACTGTAACAACGTGCCGCCCAGCATAAACGCGCTCATGAATATGGTAATACCCGCTACAGAAAACCCACGTTCTTGCGCAAACACCGGGCCCAGTGACCAAAAAGATCCATCAACCAGTCCAAACGCCAGGCAACCCACGAACCCAACGGGCGATAGTTTGTAGAGCGCCCCAATACGAAGTTTGGCCGAGGGCGGTGCCGAGGGTTCGGTGATGGTACTCAGCGATATAGGGGCCAGCGAGATACAAATCATCAACGCGCCAAGGATAAACAATGTGGAACTGGCTGGATCACGCAGGTTTAGCATCAACTGACCGCTGGCTATCATGATGTTGCCGACGATGATATAGACGGACAGAATTCGGCCACGGTTTTTGTTGTTTGAAAGCTCATTCAGCCAGCTTTCAATGGCCATAGACAGGATGGCAAAACAAACCCCGGTAAAGCCGCGTGTGGCGACCCATGCCCATTGTGATGGCAGTAACTCGAACAACAATGTGGCCGCGGCCGTCAGGGCGGCAAATCCGGCAAAGACCCGAATGTGCCCCACATTGCGGATCATGCCCGGCCCGATCAGGCACCCAATGGCAAAACCGCCGTAGTAGGCGCTACCCATATAGCCGATCCATGTGGTGGATAAACCCTCGAGTGCTCCGCGTACCGGCAGCAGGGTGACAAGCAAACCCTGCCCCATCATCAAAATGGCGGCGCCAATCATCAAAACGGTGAAATTGGTACGTGTGGAACTCATAAATGTCGCCTAGCGGAAATGAACTCTCTTTATGGCCTTTTCATTTGTCTTCGTCCACACTGGTGGCTTGGGAATAATGCGATCAGGTAGAGTAAATGAGTAGAGCCTTTGTCAAAGAGCCCGATGGGGATGCGGTCGGCGATGATACGCCAGAGCTGCCCATCAGCCCTCATGCTAATCATGTTACGCAGCGAGGGTACCTGTTGTTGACGGATGAACTGTCGGCATTGGCCGCGCAGCGTCAGGCCTTGATTGATCACGATGATCCGATGAAGACACAGTTAGAGCGGTTCGCCATTGAACGGCGCCAACGCTATGTGATCACACGCCTTGAATCAGCCATCGTTGCCACATGCGATGGAGCTTCGCCGGACACAGTCGAATTCGGTTGTCGGGTACACGTGGTGGATGATGATGACACTGAGGCCAACTATATCATTGTAGGCGAGGATGAGGCTGATCCGGGGGCAGGCTTGATCAGTTGGACATCGCCGATCGCCAGAATACTGATGCGATGCGAAGTGGGTGATACCCCCCTATGGCGTCGACCAAAGGGGGATACCAATCTCGAAATACTGTCTATAGGTTGGCCGAAAGGAGGCTAATTTTTAGCTTTCAGGCCCAATTTTTCACGGGCTTCTGCGGGCGAGATGGCACGTCCACCGAGACGCTCAATAATTTCTTTGGCCCGCGTGACCAAATCACCGTTCGTTGCCAATACACCACGGTCCAGATACAGGTTGTCTTCCAGACCTACCCTTACGTTGCCGCCCAGGATCATGGCCTGTGCCACCATAGGCATCTGCATGCGGGAAATACCGAAACCTGCCCACATGGAACCGGCTGGCAGGGCATTGCGGATCGCCATCATGGCATTGGTGTCGGCTGGAGCACCCCAGGGAATGCCAAGGCAAATCTGGAACAGAGGTGGGGCGTCGATCAGGCCTTCTTCAACCAATGAGCTAGCGAACCATGCCATGCCCAGATCAAAGACTTCCAGTTCAGGCTTCACGCCCAGTTCCTGGCACATACGAGCCATTTTCTGCAAGTATACCGGCGGACTTAAGTACATGTTGCTGTCGCCACCGAAATTCAGGGTGCCGCAATCCAGCGTGCAAATTTCCGGTAACAACGCCTTCACGTGAGCCATGCGTTCTTCCGGGCCGATCATGTCTGATCCCGGCCCCGGTTTGGTGGGGTCGTCCGTATCCGGAATCCAGTCACCACCCATGCCGGCGGTGATGTTGATGATCACGTCTGTATCGCTGGCACGAACCAGTTCAACGGCTTCGCGGAATAATTCAACGTCCCGGGAACCAAGGCCTGTTTGCGGATCGCGTACATGAATGTGCGCAACGGCGGCGCCCGCCTGTGCCGCTTCGATTGCTGCATCGGCGACCTGCTGTGGGGTGACGGGCACCTTGTCGCTCTTGCCTACGGTGTCGCCAGCACCTGTTATGGCACAGGTAATAATTACCTCTTTGTTCATTTCCATGGTGGTTACTCCGCTTGGCCGATTGTCCAAAATAGATCATGAATTTGGCCTCATTTGTCAGACTAAGTGATGTATTTTCGTCGCTGGTGATGTATTTTCGCCAACAATTGAATTGAACACAGGATTATTACGCCTATGGTCTATGGTAATGATACCGATGTAGTGGCAACGGAGTCGGAATATACGACGATTACCGCTCAGACCACATTTGCCTTTGTGCTGATCCCCCGGTTTAACATGATGGCGTTGACGGCCACTATCGAGCCGCTTCGAGTGGCGAACTATCTGACCGGTAGCCCGCTGTATGCATGGGAGTTCCTGTCACTGGATGCCGGCAATGTGGTGGCCAGCAACGGTATGGAACTGGCCACGAGTGCTTTGCCAACGGTTGATAAACGCTACGACACAATTTTCGTCTGTAGCAGTTGGGATTCAGAGCATTTTTCGAATGCTGATCTGTTCGCGTGGCTTCGCCGCCATGACCGTTTTGGGACGCAGTTGGGGGCGATGGATCTGGGCGCCTACCTGCTGGCCCACGCCGGTTTGCTGGACGGCTACAGAGCGACCATCCTTTGGTATTGTGCCAGTGCCTTTGGCGAGGTATTTCCCGGCACAGATGCCGTTGAGCATCTGTTTGTCATCGACCGTAATCGTACGACCATTGCCGGTGGTACGGCGGGATTGGATATGATGCTGGACGATATCAAGCGACGGCATGATGTGCGTCTGTCTCACGAAGTATCGGATCATATCCTGCATTTCCCTGTACGGCCTGGCGATACTGGCCAACGCAATGCCGCGGGTGGTCAACAGGACATTGTTCAACCGCTGTTGCGCAAAGCCATACATCTGATGGAAAATAATGTGGAGGAGCCTCTGACGGTACCGCAGATATCCACCGGGTTGGGTATATCCCAGCGCAAGTTGGAGCGCTTGTTTCAAAAACATGTAGGGCGTTCGGCTGTTGGCTATTACCGGATTTTGCGACTGCAATACGCGCGGGTCATGCTGACCAACACGGACTTGTCCATTCGTGAAATTTCGGTGGCGTGTGGCTATTCAAGCCTGTCGCATTTCGCTAAATCATTTGCAGAGCAATTTGGCCGGCGTCCGCGCGATTGCCGCGATTCATGGCCGTCATCTGAACCGGCACCTGTTTGGCCGGGATTGTCTGTGTCTCTGAATAACATAAAACCAGTGCCAAAAGCACACGATGCGTAATTGAGGTCTCGCCCATGTATGAAGTAGCTATCAGCGCTTTTATCACCATGTTTGTCATTATCGATCCCATTGGGAACGTGCCTATCTTCATGGCCCTGACCAAAGGTACGGAACATCGCTACCAGCGGGCCATGGCGATAAAAGGAACTTTGGTGGCTTTTCTAGTTCTTGCATTTTTTGCATGGTTTGGATCCGACTTGTTAAGCTTGCTTGGAATTGGTTTACCGGCGTTCCGGATCGCAGGCGGCATCATGCTATCGTTCATCGCCTTTGAAATGGTGTTTGAGCGCCGTAATCCGCGTAAATCAAAGACAGCCGAAGACCTCAACAGTGTTATATCGCCGGATGATATTTCCGTATGCCCTCTGGCTATACCATTGCTGGCTGGCCCGGGTGCCATTGCATCGATCATGTTGTTGATGAGCAATTATGCAGGCGACACAAAATCCCAGATGATCATTATGGGTGCGCTGGCTTGTGTGCTTTTGGCCTGCATGATCATGTATATGTTGGGTGCGATCATTGAACGGGGCATTGGCGATACCATAAGTGCCGTTATCACCCGGTTATTAGGCATCATTCTGGCAGCACTTTCTGTTCAATTTATTACCGATGGCCTTCGTGCCACGTTCCTGCCATGAGCCTGAGGAAAGCCTTTTACGACAAAGGTTGGTGTCGATTTCCTGATGACCCGGCAATACTGGCGTGGGTCGATCACGCCTTACCCGCCGCCCGCACCGCCATTGCATCCCCCGTGAATGATGACTGGTTAAGATGTGACGGCACCTGGCATGTGGGGGTGAATGTGTTGCCCAACGATGAGGCCGGGCAATTGGTCGGTGGCCCGCCGTTGCAGGGCGAGGCCATTTCCTTTGTTTTTGAGAACATCCGCCCATCCGGGTTTCAGTGGGACAGGGGGCAGGTGTCCGTGTGCTATCCGGGGTATCCCAGACGCATGGAT
>Ga0233449_1000712_pt1 | contig 35993 bp, 38 predicted proteins | sample SI_124_October20_FD_183012 | JGI IMG/M metagenome (GOLD analysis project Ga0233449, IMG submission 183012) | Seawater microbial communities from Saanich Inlet, British Columbia, Canada - SI_124_October2016_200_MG | ecosystem: Environmental > Aquatic > Marine > Inlet | place: Canada: British... | reverse complement strand
ATGATTTTCATGATGCGGCGGCTAAGGCCGATAAAGACCGCTACCTTGGTCATTTTACCGAAAATGGTGTGTTTTTAGGTACCGATGAATGGGAACGCTGGCCCTTAAAGCCGGAATTTATAGAATATGTCGGACGCCGTTTTGAAAGTGGTGGCTGGGCTTATCATTCAGAGCAGAAGAAAATAGGATTTTCCAAGGATGGCTCTGTGGCATGGTTCGATGAAACCAGTATTTCAAACCGCAATGGCGGACGTTTTCGTGGTTCAGGGGCGCTTGAAAAAGTGAACGGAACATGGAAAATCGCCCAATATGTGCTTAGCTTCCTTGTCTATAACGAAGTCGGCGGCGAGGTCGGTAAAATCATCACAGCCGAGCGGGAAAAGCGCGAAAATAATTAGGGTCTAGACCCTAAAGATAGTCTTTAATCAGCGCGTCTAGGTCCTCAGCGCGCGCACCACTTTCACGAATAGATTTTATGGTAATGGACTTGTCGCGTTTGGCAAGTCGGTTACCGTCTTTTGTGGTAAGCAGAGCATGATGATCATAGCTCAGTGTGTTAAGCCCTAGCAGGTACTGCAGTAGTCTGTGAAAATGGCTGGCATAGTATAAATCCTGACCACGGATCACATGACTAATATTTTGAAGGTGATCATCAATGACAACGGACAGATGATAACTGGTCGGGAAATCTTTTCGGGCGAGCACCACATCACCAAGCATAGCAGGATCGGCTAATTGCTCACCAGTTTTCAAGTCGGTCCAATAGAGTGGGTCACTCACGAGGGAGAGTGCTTTTTCCATATCAAGCCGCATGGCATGAGGAATGCCGCTGGCTATTTTCTCGGCCCTCTCGTCAGCACTTAAAGGTCGGCAAATGCCGGGATAAATAATCCCTTCGGGGCCAAGCTTTGGCCTTAAGTGAGGGGCGCGTGTGCTTTCGGCTATTTCGGCCTTTATATCTTTGCGGCTGCAAAAACAGGGATAGAGAAGGCCTTGTGTCTCAAGCGTTGACAGGGCGGCGGCATAATCATCAAAATGCTCCGATTGACGGCGCACGGGTAAGGGCCATTTAAGCCCGAGCCACTCCAGATCATCATATATGCTTTGCTCATGTTCAGCTTTGCAGCGTAAGTGATCGATATCTTCGATACGCAAAATAAATTCACCGCCATTATCACGGGCAAAATCATAATTAAGCTTGGCACTATAGGCATGACCCAAATGTAGATCACCACTTGGGCTTGGGGCAAAACGGGTTATGATTTTCGGTGATTGCGTCATTGGGGCCTTTACTGTAAAACGTCATTTCATGTAAAATAAGAAAGTAATAGGCCAATGAGCGAATTACCAGAGTTAAATGGACCCCGTATTGAACCGGAAGGTGGGAAGCCTGAAAAGCTGGTCATCCTGTGTCATGGCTATGGGTCAAACGGTGATGATCTAATTGGTCTTGTGCCGCACCTTCAGCGGGCAATGCCAAATGCTGCTTATGTTTCACCAAATGCGCCGGATTTATGTTTTGGTGCGCCAAATGGTTATCAGTGGTTCCCGCTTAGCACATTAAGCCGTGAAGAACGTCTGGGTGGAACGCTTATGGCTGCGCCAACACTTGATCATTTTATTGATCAGGAGCTAGAGCGATACGGGCTTGAGAATAAAGATCTTATTCTGGTTGGTTTTTCACAAGGTACCATGATGACACTTCACGTTGGTCTGCGCAGATCATCGGATATTGGTGGAATCATTGGTTTTTCTGGCGCGATGACACTGCCGGATAATTGGAAAGATGAAATTACGTCTAGGCCGCCAGTAGTGCTTATTCATGGTGATATAGATAATGTTGTGCCGGTTCAGATGATGCATGAAGCGTTCATTGCGCTTCAGGATATAGGTCTTGATGTGGATAATCACGTATCGCCCGGCATTACGCATTCAATAGGCCCGGACGGACTTCAAAAGGCGATGGAGTTTTTGGCTAAAATCTAAATACGTTCAGCCACTTTAATCACGGCCTTAACGCCAAGCTTAATGGCACCGTATAATAGTCCGTGGGCGGGTGCTTGCTGTGCTCCGTTTTTAATGGCGATCTCGCGATGTTCAACTTCTTCCTGTCGAAATTTTTCTAAAGTTTCTGCTAGCTCGCTTTCATCATCCTCTAGGCTTTCAATCTGATCGGCGTAATGCTGATCAATTACTTCTTCGACCGCTTCAGTGCAAGCCATTGCCGCCTTGGTTCCCATAAGCGCGGTCCCTGCGCCAAGCGCGAACCCTGCCATATGCCATAGCGGTGTGATAACGGTTGGACGGGCGTTATACTCGCGGATCAGTTTATTGAAGCGTTCCAGATGGACATCTTCTTGTTCTTTCATATGTTTGATGGTGTCCGACATGGGATGGTTATCACCAAACACGGCGAGCTGACCTTCATAAATGCGCACCGCACCATATTCCCCGGCATGATCAACGCGGATGATCCGGTCGAGCTGTTGCTCTTTGCTCATCGCTACGGGGACATTTTTGTTTTTTAATGTGCTCATTTTTCTGTGCCTAATTTGAAGCTTAAGCATAGCATAATTGAAAGGATGAGCGAAATTATAAAGTTATAGCCAGCCATTGAAATGCCGAACAGATCCCACGGGATTTCATCACAGCGCACAAGGGCAACCGTTTTTAGTTCGTTCAAGAAACTTTCAAATGATTGCAGCGCTTCATTCACTTGCAAAGTGCAGCTATCAGGGCCTTCCCACCATTTTTGCTCGACACCGGCGTGATAACCTGAATATCCGGTGCTGATAAAATATGAAAAAGTGGTCATTAGTTTAAAACGCAGCCACTTAACCTTGTGGGTTTTTCTGATATAAAGCCCGAAGCTGGCAAAAATGATCACCGCCATGTGGGCATAGCGCTGCGGCCAGCAGAGATCACACGGATTAAGCCCGGCTATATATTCAAAACCGTAAGCACCGCCAAGCATCGCTACGGAAGCGAGCAGGGCTATTGGCGTTATATTGCTAAGTGAAAAATTCCAAAGTTTACCTATCATGGCTCAAATATACTTAAGCAAAACGAACATGCCAACCAAAATTATGCAAAATAGAAGCGAAAGTTTTGCAAGATGCTTTTCGATAAATTCGCGGATCGGTGTACCGTATTTCCAAAGAAGAGCTGCAACCAGGAAAAAACGCGCGCTTCTTGATACCGCACTAGCGATAATAAAGGTGGTTAGATCCAGGTTGGTTACGCCGCTGGCGATGGTGAATACTTTATAGGGGATAGGCGAAAAGCCAGCCACACTGACAATAACGGCACCATATTCATTGTAAAGGCCGCTAAAGCGTTCAAACTGGCTTTGAAGGTGGTAAAAGTCAACGATCGGTTGACCAACAACATCAAAGAAATAAGCCCCGATTATATAACCGAATATACCGCCAAGGACCGAAGCGACTGAACAGACCAACGCAATGCGCCAGGCCCGCGTCGGTGCGGCCAAAATGATCGGGATCAGCAGTACATCAGGTGGAATAGGGAAAAACGAACTTTCTGCAAAAGACATCAGTGCCAAAATCCAAAGAGCTTTCGGATGATCGGCGAGCAGCATGGTCCTGTCATATAGCTTTTTCAGCATTAAAGTTTTTGCCTTTTTTTATTGCTCCACACTTTTACAGCAAAGCCACTTAAAAAAAAGTAATTTAATTTATATTCTGATACTTGACGATAAAAAACTTCTCGCTATGATGCGCCAATATTATACGCTATTCTTATAGCTTCCCTCTCAGTGCCCCTGTGGTGGAATTGGTAGACGCGCTGGATTCAAAATCCAGTTTCCTTTGGAAGTGTCGGTTCGAGTCCGACTGGGGGCACCACTATTTAATCGCTCTATTAATCGATTGAGTGAATTTAATATTTTAAATCAATGGGTTGTAAATAAATAAAATATGTAAAATTAATATATTAATAATGTTTATTTAATATATTAATTTATTAATTTCATGTATATTTAGCATGATCATTTTATATTTTAGGGAATATGAATGAGCCCAATAAATCAAACTGATGAACTTAATGTTTTCTGGAGCCATGCCCGGTGGGCACTTTTCGTGTGGACTCTACTTATTTTAGCATCGCTCGCTTGGAACTATACGACCCTTGATAAGCAGGCTGACGAACTGGTTCACCGCGAGGCCGTGGCAAATTTTAATAAAGATCAGGCCTTCAGAAACTGGGGAACAAGCCATGGCGGCTTATATGTTCCGGTAAGCGAGTATACTCAGCCAAGCCAATATATGTCCCATATCAAGGACCGTGATATTAAAACACCGTCCGGCGTTGAACTTACACTTATGAACCCGGCCTTTATGGTGCGCCAACTTACTGAAAGTTTTTCCAGTGATTATGGCGTTAAAGGCCATATAACCGGGCTTGTCCTATTGAGGCCGGAAAATGCGCCCGACCCTTGGGAAAGGGAGGCTCTATTTAAGTTAAAGGATGGCGCTGAAGAGGTGATGGAAGTGTCACAAATTGACGGTGAGGATTATTTACGCTTAATGAGGCCCATGTATATGATTGATGGCTGTGATAAATGTCACGGACATCTTGGTTTTAAAAACGGTGATTTTCGCGGCGGGGTAGGGGTCTCTGTTCCGTTAAAATTATTTATTGAGGGTAGAAATGAGAGCTTCCTCAGTTTTGCGCAAACGCATATTATTTTATGGTTCATGGGGATCGGTGGAATAGGTTACTGGGGCCGACAGGTGCGGGGCAATATATTGGACAGCATTGATGCAGAAAAAGCATTAAGAGATTCTGAACGCAAACTTTCAAATATACTGCATCTTTCACCGGAAGCTATAATAGCAACGGATAGCACAGGGAATATTAAATTATTCAGTGAGGGAGCAACGCGTGTTTTTGGTTACGATTCTGATGAACTGATTGGAAAAAACATAAAGTTATTGATGCCAAAAAGGTACAGAGGACATCATGATCAACATCTTGGGGATTTCACTAAAGGTTCAGATGATTTTATACGTATGGACGAAAGAAGTGAAATTATGGCTCTTCATAAAGAGGGTCATGAATTTCCGGCTGCGGCATCCGTTTCAAAGATGGATATTGACGGCGAGACATATTTCAATGTTGTTCTTAGGGATATAAAAAATCAAAAAGATAATGAAAAAGCACTTGTTAAAGCGAAAGAAGTTGCTGAGTTATCAAGCCGCTCCAAAACTGAATTTTTAGCCAATATGAGCCATGAGCTCAGGACGCCTCTAAATGCGATTATTGGTTTTTCAGAGATGTTAGAAAAAGAGTATCATGGCTCGATCGGCGACGCTAAAAATAAAGAATATGCCAATGATATTCATTCATCCGGCAAGCATTTACTGGCGGTGATATCAGATATTCTCGATATAGCAAAAATCGAGGATGATAGAGATATTGAACTTGAGGAAGAAAATGTTGATATTTCCAAGGCTATAAAAAGTTGCTTAATTATGGTTTCGGAAAGAGCTAATTTTGCCAATATCGAAGTTAAAACAAATATTGCACCAAATATTGCAGACTTAATAAGTGATGAACGGCGTATAAAACAGATAATTATTAATTTACTCTCTAATGCAATTAAGTTCACAAAAGCAAAAGGACGTGTATCCATTGGAGCCTTTATGGATGAAGAGGGTTCAATTAATATAGCTGTAGAGGATAATGGTATCGGGATATCAGAAGAAGATCTTCCCAATATATTAGAGCCATTTGTTCAGGTTCGCCATGAAAGTCAGCAAATATATCAACCTGGTACAGGACTAGGTCTTTCCCTCGTCAAGGCTATGGTTAATTCACATGACGGCAAAATAGAAGTGGAAAGTGAAGTTGATAAGGGCACCAAAGTCACCATCATTTTCCCACCAGAAAGAACGGTTAAATCCTGATCATTAAATAAATTTTATCATAGTCATTGAAGTTTTTAGCCAAATTGGTAAATTACCGCTCAGATAAATTATTTAATGAGTGTCACATGACGTACAACAAATTAAACCGTACCATCCATAACTGGCTTTCTATTTTTATTGCTATGCCGATATTGCTGTTGATTGTGTCGGGATTGTTTTTGCAGTTAAAGAAAGATTTTATCTGGATACAGCCCCCTAGTGTGCGCGGTGAAAATGTGGCTACGCCTATTGTTTCACACGAGGAATTACTTGCTGCGGCGACGAGTGCTCCGCAAACCGCAGGCCTTAAATGGTCGGAATTTGATCGCATTGATTATAAGGTTGACCGTGGTATGGTAAAGTTCATGACATTTGAAGGCTGGGAAGTGCAGGTTGATACAACCACTGGCGATATTTTATCTGTCGCCGAGCGCCGTTCAGATTTCTTCGAAAAACTTCATGATGGGTCTTACTTCGGTGACACCGTAAAATATTATGTAGTGCTACCCTGCGCGGTTAGTCTATTCGTTTTATGGATCACTGGTATTTGGATGTTCTTCTATCCCTATGTGAAAAAAGCTTCTAACAAACGCAAAAAAGCTTTAAAAGCTGCGTTACAAAAATCATAACATGGCAATAGATTTTCACGCACATTTCATCGCGCCTAAATTAATGGAAATGCTCGAAACACGCGAGAGTGATCCGCGTATCAGCGATGGTGAGAACGGTCCTCTTTATCATATGCCGGTCAGTACGCTCCCTTACTCAAGGGCCTATTACGATATGGCGCAGCGTATAGAATATCTCGATCATGTGGGAATTGAAAAACAGGTTATCTCACTTCCCGGACTTCTCGGTGTTGATTATCTGCCACTTGATCAGTCGCTGCCAATGGTTAAGGCCAGCAATGACGGCCTGGCGCAAGAATGTGCAAAATATAATAACCGAATTTATGGACTTGCGGCTCTTCCCCTTGCGGATAATGATGCGATGCTCGGTGAGCTAAAAAGATGCGTTGAGGATTTTGGCTTTATTGGTGCGATCCTTCCTAATAATTCATTTTTATCACTTGATCACGCCAATGAATTAAAACCGCTTTTTAAATATGCCAATGAGAAGAAACTGCATTTTTTCATTCATCCGGGTTGGCGGGCGGACGAGTTTCCGGTTCTTGATACGCGCCCGAGTGACCCTGATGAACTACTTATTGCCCGTGGTGCATTAGGAGTACAGCATACGGTTTCTCTGGCGCTGATTACGCTATTATATACGGACTTTCTGAATGCTTATCCGGATATGACAGTTCATATTGCTAATCTTGGCGGCACGTTCCCGATGGTGGTTGAACGGATGCATCATACGGTGGAAGCACGCTTTCCCGATGCTAAATTGCCGCCGTGCCGAAAAGAAAATCTATATTTCGACACATCGTCACTAGGTCCGCGAGCCATTGAACTGGCGGCTGAGGTTTACGGGGTTGATAGACTTATTGTCGGCACGGATACACCGATATTTTCTGCAGAAACCGGACTTCGAGTCATTTCGCAAACCAGACTTTCGGATGACGAAAAGCAACAAATTTTAACGCAAAATGCGCATCAACTACTTTCACGATAAAGTGAATTGCCTTTACTCAGACATTCACCGCACAAGAAGTATTTGAGAAGAGTTCCGCAAATTGTCTCGGATTTAGCTTGCTTTATACAGCGTTTGCCAAGAGAGCCGGATTAAATACTAATTTTCAAGAAGTTTTTAAAATTCCAGAATGGGATACTGCGAATGATGAGATTTATATTCAAAGCAGACATGTCAATATTCACCTCGAGATTTATAAAATAGGCATATATGATGTCGATATAGATCGGGTTGCCCTGAACCGTAGCATTGATAAGAAGATGTTAGAGGAAGATCATGTTATTGGTCTATATTACGGCAATATAGCCGCGGAACTATTGGTGGAAAAGCAGTATGAAGAAGCCTTTAAGTATTTCGTAAAGGGTATTGAATTAGCCCCGCGGGAAGCAGACCTATGGGGAAATCTTGGTGTGTTATATCGCCGTGCGGGATATAATGATCACGCTGAAAAAGCCTATTTTAAAGCCTTAGAGCTGGATATGAGAAACAGTTCTGCTTTAAGTAATTTAACCTATCTGTATCAACAGACCGGCAATAGCTCGCGTGTTGGTTTTTATAGGAGACTTGCAAAAACTTACCAAGCTAAGAACCCATATTTTAGATATGCACAGGCGCAGATTTTCCTTGAGAGAACCCAGTATAAAACGGCTCTAGATCATATAAAATACGCGATAAATAAAAAAGAAGATGAAGCACGATTTTATACATTAAAAAGTGAAATTTATACGTTGCTTGGTAATAGAAGAGAAGCATCAAAAGCCATGAGGATGGCTGAAGTAGTTGCTTCAGAGACGCTTTGACTATTACTTCTTTCTATTTTCTATTAAATCGTCAACCACACTAGGATCTGCCAACGTTGATGTGTCGCCGAGATCGCCAAAATCATCCGCGGCTATTTTCCTTAGTATTCGCCGCATAATTTTACCGGAGCGTGTTTTGGGTAGCCCTGGGGCAAACTGAATATGTTCCGGTGTCGCGATCGGGCCGATTTCTTTACGCACCCAGCCAACCAGCATTTTTCTAAAACCTTCGCCCGGCTCGTGCCCGTCCATCAGGGTAACGTAAGCGTAAATGCCTTGTCCTTTAATATCATGGGGGAAGCCGACCACGGCGGCCTCCGCTACGTCTGGGTGGGCCACTAGTGCGCTTTCCACCTCCGCGGTTCCCATGCGGTGGCCCGAGACGTTAATGACATCATCCACGCGCCCCGTGATCCAGTAATAACCGTCCTCATCACGCCGACATCCATCGCCGGTAAAATATTTGCCATCATATGTTGAAAAGTAAGTTTGGACAAAGCGGTCATGATCACCATATAGCGTTCTCATTTGCCCGGGCCAGCTGTCTGTTATGCAAAGATTACCTTCAGCGGCGCCTTCACGCACATTTCCATCATTATCGACAAGCTCCAGATTGACACCAAAAAACGGTCTCGTGGCACTGCCCGGTTTTAACGCGGTGGCGCCGGGTAGCGGTGTAATCATAATGCCGCCGGTTTCCGTTTGCCACCATGTATCAACGATCGGGCAACGACTGTCACCTACAACTTCATAATACCAGTTCCAGGCTTCAGGATTTATTGGCTCACCGACACTGCCGAGAATTCTAAGCGAACTGCGGTCACATTTTTTTACAAACTCATCGCCGGCTCCCATTAGGGCGCGAATTGCGGTTGGTGCAGTGTAAAATATATTAACTTTATGCTTATCGCATACTTGCCAGAAACGGGATGCGTCGGGATAATTAGGTACCCCTTCAAAAACCAGTGTCGTTGCGCCGTTAGCAAGCGGGCCATAAACAATATAGCTATGTCCGGTAACCCATCCAACATCAGCCGTGCACCAATAAACGTCACCATCATGATAATCAAACACATATTGGTGGGTCATGCTGGCAAAAACCATATAACCACCTGTTGTGTGCATTACGCCTTTTGGCTGACCTGTGGAACCGGAAGTATAAAGGATAAAGAGCGGGTCTTCCGCGTTCATTTCTTCGGCGGGACAGTCTGTGGATACTGCTTTGGCCGCTTCACGGTACCAGACATCACGACCTTCCTTAAAACCGACATCAGCGCCTGTTGCCTTAACAACGATCACTGTTTCGACAATTGTATCAGGATTTTCAAGCGCTTTATCGACATTGTTTTTAAGCGGGATTGGCTTTGCGCCGCGCACACCTTCATCTGCGGTAATAACAATATGACTATCGCAATCAATCAGCCGTCCGGCAAGGGCATCCGGTGAAAAGCCACCAAATACGATCGAATGGATAGCGCCGATACGCGCGCAGGCCAACATGGCATATACCGCTTCGGGGATCATTGGCATATAAAGGGTTATGCGGTCGCCTTTCTTCGCGCCTCTGCTTTTTAAGACATTAGCGAAGCGGCATACTTCTTCATATAATTCTCGGTAGGTAATATTTCGCGAAACAGTTGGGTCGTCGCCTTCGAAGATAATTGCCGTTTGATCGCCGCGGCTTTCCAAGTGCCGGTCAACGCAATTGACGCAGGCGTTCAAGGTACCGTCATGATACCACTTGATATGGAGATCTTCTTTAGCAAACGAGACATCTTTTACCTGCGTGTATGGCTTGATCCAGTCAATACGCCCGGCCATATCATCCCAAAATGCTTCAGGATCGGAAATGGATTTGTTATATTGCGCCAGATACTCTTCATTATTAATAAGCGCATTAGCGGAAATATTGTTTTTTACAGGGTATATTTTATTTTCAGACATTGTTTTTCTCTGCGTTTTTCTCAGCAATTTTTAATTTTATTCATGTTAAATTGTCATGGGCTCATTGTCTATTTTTTTGACAAATTTCGAATAATGAAACGGGCAGGGTGAATGGCGTGACAGATTTTTTCTTCAAAAGGGAGTTCGTTGCCACCAACCATAGAAGCCAAATATTTTCCGAGGATTGGCGCACTCAGAAAGCCTCTTGCGCCAAGTCCTGCACAGACAAATAAGTTAGGATGATAGCTGGCATCAGCAAATGATTTGTGGCCCGGACCGTGGTGAAGGGTGTCATAACCAGATAGATATTTTTTATAATCCGCCACCGGTCCGCAGAGCGGTAGATGATCATGGGAAATGGCCCGTATGGCTCTTCGACCACCTAAAATATCAGGATTACTAAAGCGGTAGGGAGCATTTTCCAAATTTTTGTTATGTGCGGCATCAGTAATGTCGAGTGTCCCATTTTTTTCAAATGTCGCACCGCAAATGTTGGCTTCTCCTGCGGGTGTCATGACTTTTGGGGTTAGGTAAGTATTTGAACATAATATACTATTATCACTATATTCAGGCGATATATATGATATTTGCCCAGCCACTTTATCAAGTTTTAAATGCTCAGTCTGCTTGAGGTTTTCGACATTATAGCTGTTAGATAAAATGACAGCATCGACTTTTAGAATTTGTATTTTATCGCTTGTGAATAATGACCAGCTATTATCATCATTTAAATTAATTTCAGTGACCGCTGTGTTGAGCAGGATATTGGCGCTTTCTTCAAACCTGGCCGAAAGATGTTTGGGGATGACATAACCGCTTTTGGGAAAGATCAATTTGTCTTTATCAATAGACATCAAATCATTTGAATATTGAGGGGCTAATTTTTTAAAGCGGTTAAGTTCTTGTTCGTTTTTGGCTATTTTTGATAGACCGCAAGGTATAAAAATATCTTCGCCTAGATTTTTATAATACTGAAGGGCATATTGATAAGCTTTTAAGTAAAAAGATTTTTCGTTAGTTTCTCCCAAACTGATATAGGGATCAAGAATAGCGGCCGGATTACCGGACGCAGCGCTTAGCAAGTAATCACTTTTTTCAATTAAAGTGACTTTATAGCCCGCTTTAAGCAAGTGATCTAATGCTGTAACGCCGCCAATCCCACCGCCAATGATGGCGATATGTGATCCAGAGGGAACAGCATCGGGTATTTTAAACCATGGCTTTCGCATTTTTTTCAATCATATTGCTAGCGATTGTTATTTTAAGTAAGACTTATCACAGTGTTATGGATATATTGGAATTAAATCATCGGGAGAGACAAGAAAAATGAAAAAGGCATTTTTAACGGTAATCAGCATCGTGATATCGCTATGGAGCAGCTCACCGGTTCTGGCACAGCGTTCGGGCGATTTGGTTGTTCCGTGTGCCGTCCCTTTTTACCGGGAACTTGATTTTATCGTAGGGGACTGGATGGTATACGAAAAGTCAAGCGGGACGCTTGTTGGGTTTGACAGAATAGGACGAACGCTCAAGGGCTGTGCTATTCAGCAGAGCTGGATTTCTCTCAATGATCATTTCTCCTCTAATTTTGTGCCTTTTCGTATGTATGGTAAAAGTCTGACGGCCTTTAACGGTACGAACTGGGTGCAGATGTGGGTTGATAATCAGGCCGGTGTTCAAATTTTAAAAGGCGGTCCTGAAAAGGATAAGTTCGTGCTGAGTAGTGAAGAAAATATTGGTGGATATGAATATATGCTTATCTGGCAGCGTCAGGAAGATGGTAAATTACTCAATACTCACCAAAGACGGGACGTAAAAGCAGGCGCGGTAGGGGCGTGGCAAACTCTTTATGAGTGGGAATATGTCAAAAATATAAACGAGAGCTTATTTCCAGATGATGAAGACGAGGGTAACTAGAAAATTCTAAAGTTATTATTTTGCTGCGTTTTCTTGAAATTCAATTATGGCGTCATTATCAATTGGTCGACAGAAAAAATAGCCCTGGAATATATCGCAGCCTTTTTCTTTAAGAATTTTAACATGTTCTTCGGTTTCAACACCTTCTGCTACAACCGTTAGTCCAAGACTGTGGCCTAGGCGGATAACCGCATCGGTAATGGCGGCATCATCATGATCTTCATGGATGTTACGGATGAAGGACTGGTCAATTTTTAATTTATTGACCGGGAAACGTTTTAGATAAGCCAGTGAAGAATAGCCAGTACCAAAGTCATCAATTGATAGATTTACACCCAGTGCTTTTAATCTTTCAAGTTTCATAACCACGCTATCAGTATTCTTAATAACGATACCTTCTGTGATTTCAAGTTCTAACCAGCATGGCTCTAATTGAGAAATATTTATGGCATGTTCTATTGTTTCAACAAAATTATCAGCGTGGAATTGCCGTGCGGAAATATTAACACTGACTTTGATTTTAGGAAGGCCTTGATTCTGCCAACCTTTTGCAGCCAAACAGGCCGTATTTAATACCCATTGCCCGATCGGTATCATCAGTCCGCTTAGTTCTGCGATAGGAATAAAGTTGTAAGGCGATATCATGCCCTTTTCAGGATGCTGCCAACGGATAAGGGCTTCAACACAGACCATTTTGTCGCTTATAGCATCGATTTGTGGCTGATAATGAAGCAGGAGCTCATTATTTTCGAGTGCCTTACTTAAATCGATTTCCATCTGCTTTTGGTTTTTAGTTTCAGCGTCCATTTGCGGATCATAAAGTCGGTAAATTCGTCTGCCATCATCCTTGGCCTGATAGAGAGCCATATCTGCCATGCGGATGAGTTCATTTGGTGTGTCCGCATCATCGGGGAAGAAGCTTATGCCGATACTTGTGCCAATCTGAATGACATTACCATCTATTTCTGTTGGTTGTTGGATACTGTCTATGATGCGGTCTGCGATAATTATTATATTATTATCTTCTTCAATATTCGTAAATACGATAGCAAATTCGTCTCCACCTAGCCTGGCGACTGTGTCAACTTCACGGGCACATTTGAGCAACCGTTCTGCGACCACTTTTAATAGTTTGTCACCGGTAGAATGGCCATAAAGGTCATTTACGGGTTTGAACTTATCCAAATCAAGTAGCATTACAGCTACTTTTTTATTTAGCCTTCGGGCCATTTTCAACGCATCATCAAGGCGTTCGGAAAGTAAATTCCGGTTGGCAAGTCCCGTTAAGCTGTCATGCCATGCCATATGGCGGATGATTTTTTCAGCTTCATGTTGTTCTGTTACATTTCTAAATAAAACGGTGTAATGTTTTTTCTGTTCTAGGAATACTTCGCGGATGTCAACTTTAAGCGGGATTGAATCGCCATCTTTTCTCTTACCGACTTCTTCAGATTTATAAACATTAAAACCGTCAACTTGCTCGTTCAGAAGGTTTCTGATTCCCTCTGAGTTGCTTAAATCTTTAGAAATGATCAGCTTTTGAAGTTCCATTCCGTTAAATTCAGAGGGAGCATAACCGAAAATAACAGACATGGCATTATTGGCTGTTAAAATAAAACCGTTATTATCAACTGTTACAAGACCCTCTTCCATAGCATTTAATATGGTTTGAATTTTTTGTGCTGAGTTTGCCGCTTCTTCCTGAGCAAATGCAAGATCCTCTGCCACGTGAATGGCTTCACTTGTTTGCGATTCCAGATAATCTTTTGCTGCCTGAAACTCAATAAGTTGGTTGTCAGCACGACTATTGGCGTTGGTCAGCGAAATTATAATGCCTCTGCCCGGGAAAAATTCTGTGTTTAGTTCTATAGTTTTATTTTTTTTAATCTGGTATTTATAAACCCAGTTAAATGAACCGGCAGCATCTGTTTCCTGATACATTTCCTGCATCAGAGCTATGGTTTTATTATTTTCATCAGTCAGTTCTGCATCACTGGCAGATAATGTGAAAATATCTTCAAGGGAGTATCCGGCTTCGAGATCGTCATTATTGATTTTAAGCTGTTGGGAAAAACTAGAGTTCCAATTTACCAATTCCAAGTTTTGGTTAAATATTGCAACACCACAAGACATGCTATCCAAAATACACTGAGCATCAAATAGACTCTCCGGTTCATCTTGGCCTAATGTCATAACACTTTTACCCAATTGAGACATTGTTTCCGATCTTTTGTTTACTGACGAAAATTTTAGTGTCACAAGCTTAATTTTGCGTTAATTTATAACATTCTAGATGAAAATATTTAATTGAGCGGGAAGTAAAGCTGTTTTCCCTTATTTTTGAAGTCTTCGATTAATTGTTTTGATTTGTTTGACAGAAACCAATTTATGACAATATTTTGTTTTTCGGCTGAAATATGGGAATGTCGGTCAGCGTTTACACTGATAATGCTATAGATGTTTTTAAGGTGTACATCATTTTCGTAAAGGACAGATAAATCATCTTTATTTTGAAAAGTGAGCCAGGTGGCATGATCTGACAAAATGTAGGCTGATTTTTCAACCGCAATATTAAGGCTTCTGCCCATTCCCGCGCCTGTTGGCATATAATTTCCAGGTATAAACTGGTCTGGATTTATAGTGCTTTTCTGCCAAATCCGTAACTCGGCCTTATGGGTGCCGCTGTCGTCGCCGCGCGATACAAAAAATGAATTTGATTTAAAAATGGCCTCAAAAGCTTGCACCGCGTCAAGACTGTTTTTTATATTGGCAGGATCAGCAGAAGGGCCAACGATGACAAAATCATTTCTCATTATAGGTATCCGTTTAGTGCCGTGACCTTGATCCATAAATATTTGTTCACCGTAAGGATCATGTACGAAAATGAGATCAGAATTACCGTCCATTGCGGACCGAAGTACTTTTCCGGTGCCAAAGGCAATGACATTAATATCAAGCCCGGTGTCTTTTTCAAGTTCAGGGATTAGAATACCAAGCAGGCCAGAATCCTGTGTTGTGGTCGTCGCCATTAAAGTGAACGGTCGCTCATCTTGCGCTAAGAGTAAATAGCTAAAGGCTGCGACTATGACCGCACATAAAAATAAATATTTTATTTTCATGGTTATAGTCTTCCTTCAATGAACTTTTGTCCTTGCTCACTTTTGGGATTTTTAAAAAACGCTGCCGTTTCAGATATTTCCACCACGGTTCCATTTTCGATGAAGATGATCTGGTCCGCCAGTCTTTTTGCCTGCATCAGATCATGCGTGGCCATGACAATTGTCATTTTATTTTCGTGACTTTTTGAAATCATATTTTCGAGCGTTGCCGTCGCTTTCGGGTCGAGATTTGATGTCGGTTCATCAAGAAAAAGAATATCCGGTTCAAGCAGCAGAGCGCGGATGAGCGATAGGCGCTGTTTTTCTCCACTTGAAAGAAGCCGCGCTGGATGATCGGCGAATTTGTCCATGGAAAATTCTTTTAAGGCGTTTTCAGCCTTTGATAATTTTTCGTCATCATCCGTATTCATAAGATCAAGTACATAAGTTAGATTTTGCAACGTGGTGCGTCTTAAGAAAGTAGGCTTTGGAAAGACCATAGCGTAGTTAGCGTCATTATCCTGAGACTTAATTTCACCAGAACTTGGTGAAACGAGACCGTGACACAGTTTTAATAATATGCTTTTGCCAGCGCCGTTGGGGCCTAAAATGACCGTAGTTTTAGCCTTTTTAATGTTGAGCGATGTTTCATGTAAAGCTTTACCTTTGTCGTGGCTATAGCTGACTTTATTTAAGCAAAGGGCGATATCATCATTCATCACGGAAATTCCCTTGTGTTTTTTGATAATGACTTTTGATGAAATGCATCAAAATATTTACCGCCAGTGAAATAACGAGCAGAATAATACCAAGCGCCATTGCGAGCTCGAGATTTCCCTTGCTTATTTCCATCTGGATGGATGTGGTCATGGTCCGGGTGCTGTGTTCAATATTACCGCCGACAATCATCACGGCGCCTACCTCGGCAATGGCCCGGCCAAATCCGGCAAGAAGCACCGTAAGCAGGCTAACACGGCTTTCCCAGAGCAGTGTTTTAATTCTCGTCCAGGCGGATACTTTGAGAGACATTAAAAGTTCATCATATTCGTTATTCATTTCTTCGATGATTTGCCTGCTCAACGCAGTAAGAATTGGGAAAATTAAAAGTGTTTGAGCAATGATCATCGCTTGTGGTGTATAGAGCAGCCCGAGCAGGCCAAGCGGCCCGCTTCTTGATAAAATCATATATACCATCAGGCCAGCGACCACCGGCGGTAATCCCATAAAGGCATTAATAATTATATTGAGGATTTTTGATCCGAAAAAATTTTTCGTTGCCAGAAGGGAGCCAATAGGAAGCCCGATCAGCGCCGCAATGAGCAGCGCCGACAGGCTGACATAAAGAGAAAGGCCAATTATTTCCATCAATTCACCATTGAAAGAAACGATTAGATATAGAGATTGAACTAATATTCCGGAATTTTCTGCCATTTTTTATCTTTTATTCTTTGCGTGAACTAAAACTAATTGCTAAATCAGCTCTAGTAAACTTAAATGTGACATTATTGGAATGGCAGGATGACTTTTAGTAAAGCAAAACACAATCTCGATGTGAGTGGGCATAAATGTCCGCTGCCGGTGCTGCGCTTGAGACGGATGATGGAAAATATTGGTATCGGCGAAATAGTTGAACTTATTGCGACAGATCCTATGACCCTGATTGACATTCCAAATTTTTGCCGTGAGGCGGGGCATAGCATTGAAAATGTCACTGAAGGTGAAGAATATATTTTATACTTAATAAAAAAGTGCTGATATAAATAAGGCATTAAAGGGTGAGTTCTAATAATGAATATTGATGACGTAAAAGAAACTTTTGAATTTATGGACGAGTGGGAAGACCGCTACCGCCATATCATTGATCTTGGCCGTAAGCTACCTGATTTTGATGAGAAGGATCAGACGGACGCCAACCTCGTTCGAGGATGCATGAGCAAAGTATGGCTGGTTTATAGCAAAGAAGACGGCAAAATTATATTCAGGGGCGATAGTGACGCCCATATCGTGCGCGGTCTAGTCGCGATCATACTGATGATTTTTTCAGGAAAAACACCTGGGGAAATAGGAAACACTGATGCTACATCAATCCTCACTGAACTGGGGCTGGCACAGCATCTATCCCCCATGCGTACTAATGGGCTTTTTTCAATGGTTGAACGGATCAAAGCTATTGGGGAAAGTTTTTCTTGAACGAATTATCTGAATTCTTGCCGCTTATCGCTATTATGCTAGCGTCTGGATTAGTGGCTGGAATGATGGCGGGGTTGCTGGGAATTGGCGGCGGCATTATCATCGTGCCGATACTCGAATTTTCGCTCGCCTTTTTTGGTGTTGATGAAGCGGTCAGAATGCATATTGCCATTGCCACATCGCTGGCGATCATTATTCCAACCTCGCTTTCATCGGTTCGCGCCCATCACAGTCGCGGCACCGTAGATATCAAGGTTATAAAAAGCTGGACGCCGGCGATTTTCATCGGCGCGGCACTGGGCAGTTGGGGCGCATCAAAGCTCGATGGCAAAGTGCTAATTACTATTTTTGCATTTCTGGCTTTTTTTGTTGCCCTAAAAATGCTGTTTAGAAGTAAATCAAAAAATGTAAGAGACGGCATTCCGGATCACCCTGCTATACAGCTCATTCCATTTGCCATGGGAAGTATTTCGAGCATGATGGGAATTGGCGGCGGTGTTATGGGGGTTAGTTTTCTTACGCTTTTCGGCCTGCCCATTCACCGTGCGGTGAGTACCGCATCCATTTTCGGCGCCCTCATTGCTATCCCTGGTACTATCAGCTTTATGTTACTCGGATTAAATGTTGAAGGTTTGCCGCCGGGCAATATCGGCTATGTCAGTATGGTCGGCCTTGGTATTATCGCCCCCGCTTCCTATCTGGCGGCTCCGCTAGGCGCCAAAATAGCCCACGCACTAGATCAGAAAAAACTACATCTGGCATTCGGATTATTTCTGTTTTTCGTTTCAAGCCAGATGCTTTACCGGAATTTGTTTTAGGCAAAAAAAAGCCCCGACCTTTTAAGGGTCGGGGTTAGTGTGGAAGATATCGGGCGGGAGGGATTTCTCGCCCTGGGGGTTAAGGGTTAGGGTTAAGTGATACTGTTACGTTTTCTGATCTGAATGCTGCCTGCGATCATTGCTGCTGCGACTATTATTCCAATCCAGAGGGAAGGCTCGCCGAGGCTTCCAAGTAAGCCAGTGACGGCTTCGATCATATTGCCACCATCATCTATATCGTAGCGATCGCCATATTTTTCCAGATATGTGAAGCGAGAGGCAATGACCCGTAGTATCTGTTCAGAGTCGAAAAATATTTTTTCAATAACGACGCCGAGTACCGGAATGATAAAGGCTAGTAGAAATGGTGAGCGTCTTGAAAAGCTTGATACAAGCATGAAATATGTAAATATCGGCAAAGTCCAAAGTATAATGACAAAGACTGGTACAATGTCGCCTATGATTACAGCTAGGTAATTGATGTTCGTGAAAACAAGATCCCATGCACTGTAATCTGTATTTATGCTTACTATTGCGCCCAACATAAAGGTTGTGAAAAATTGAATAATAAGGGCAAATCCTATGGCAATCACAGGGGTGACAACGACCACTGTTGCAAGTTTTACCAGAACTTCCTGAGTGTCGGATACTGGCATGGATTTCCAGAACAGGATACTTTTGTCTTTTCTTTCATCAAAAAGTACCGATAGAGCGGTAAAGACCATGCTAAAGCCAACCGAAATCATTAGTACCATTGGGGATACCATTAAAATACCTGTCATAATAGCAGACGATTTTTCATCAAATTCCGTATTGTTTGACAAATGGTCATTCATGGAAACGCCGTCGAACATCATGCCGCTGCCGTTTATCATTGCGACTATTGCAAAGAATATAAATAAGCCCGTAATAACCATCGGTGTGGTAAAGATGGCGCGTTTGTTGTCCCAGAATTCTTTTAGGAAAAGGGCTTTAATAGGGTTATAGCCATTTATTGCTGTTAGGTTAGAAAACATTTTATTCTCCGTTTTATTATCTTATTTCTACTTAGACAAAAAGGCATTGGCCAATGGCACAAACCATAATTTTATCACTGAAAATGGATTTGCCCATTTCGGTTAATTCAGTGCCATAGCTGGTCTGGGTAAGGCCCGCCATGCCGATGGTCGCCACTAAAATGAGAAAAGTAATCAATCCAATATTAATCAGTGTGTGGATATTTTTGCGTTTCATTTTCAAATTATTAGCCATGATTATTCTCCGCTCATCAATGTTACGAAAAGATCAGATAAAGAGAGACGGCTTACGTCGCCAAACTGTTTTAAAGTCTCTTTATCCTGGCCTTTGTAAATTAAGCTGGTGCGGCCAAGGGAGTTCTTTTCTCGGTAAGGAGAAAGGGCGCGTGCTTCGTCAATATGTTCATTGGTTGGCTCTAGCACTTTCCAGGTATCTAGTGTTTCATCCATGCTGGCGTCATACATTATTCTGCCGTCTTTGATGAAGATCACATCGGTCAGGATATTTTCTATTTCGTCGACCTGATGAGTGGTGATGATGATGGTTCTTTCTTCATCAAAATAATCCTCAAGCAGTTGATCATAAAAAGTCTTACGGTAAATAATATCGAGACCCAGTGTCGGTTCATCAAGAACGAGAATTTTCGCATCAATTGACATGATAAGAGCGAGGTGAAGCTGTACGACCATGCCTTTTGAAAGTTTGCTGACTTTCTTATCCAGTGGAATAGATGTCTGGCTTAAAAATCCAAGGGCCTTTTCGCGGTTAAAGCTTTTATGCACGCCTCCAACGAAATCTACGGCTTGCTCTACTTTAATCCAGCCAGGCAGTGTTGCCACATCGGATATAAAGCAAACTTCTTTCATAAGTTCATCGCGTTGAGAGTGTGGATCAAGTCCAAGTACACTAAGCTCGCCTTCATATGAGCTAAGACCGAGAAGAGCATTGATCAATGTGGTTTTACCTGCACCGTTCGATCCGATAAGGCCAACGATCTGTCCTTTGTCAATGGTCACATTGACGTCTTTCAGGGCTTCAAATTTGCCGAATGATTTATTTAGTGATTTTGCGCTGATATAATTTGTCATTGTTGTGTCCTCTTATTCTTTTTCATCTTGCGCGGAACCATTATGGACCGACGAACTCAGTAAAGTTTTCGTATCAAGACCCAGTCTTGAAATCCGTTCGACAATTTTCGGCCATTCAACTTCCAAAAAGGATTTTTGTTCTGCTGCTAGCAAGTTCTTTCTTGCTCCGTCTAAAATAAACATTCCAAGTCCCCTGCGTTTTTCTACAAGGCCATCATCTACGAGTTCTGCGTAGGCTTTTGAGGCTGTGATTGGGTTAATCTGATATTCTACGGCGACCTTTCTGACCGACGGGAGAGCTTCTCCCTCGTTCAGTACTCCATCCATAATCATGGTCAGGATCTGATCCTTGAGCTGGAGGTAAATTGGTCTGTCATCATTCCATTGTTCTGTCACTGCATTTTCCAATCATGCTGTTTTGATCTATATTGGTCTGCGATACTCTTTAAATTACAGAAGTGTAAGATGTGATCGTAGATATTTTTTGTATTTCATTATTTAACTGATTCTCGCTACCGCTAGAGATAGCGGCCAAAATTAGTAGGCTAAGGACGGTGAAATCTGAAACTACTCTGCGGCTGGCACTTTCATATTTTTTGTCGGTCGTGTTATTATTTTTTGACACAAGGCCCATAAAGCCATCGCTGTCGATTGCATTTGAGTATAAATTAAACATTTTAAGTTCCTTTAATTGGGTGTCTTTGTGTTTTAGTGTTCAAGTGTTGTAGTTATATATAACACCAAAACATATTTTGTCAATTAAATTTGAAATGTTTTTTGTTATAAAAAAATAAAATCCTTATGAATCAGTGCTTTAAATATTATTATTTTTTGGATTTATTATGCCAAGAGGTGTTATACATAGGGCATAAACTGTTATATAGGTGTGTTACCGATGGGAAAAGAATCACTTTACCGGCAAGCTGAGGCTGAAATTTATAGTGTTACAGACGGGGAAAATAACGTTATTGCCAATATGGCCTCTGTATCCTGTCTCCTTAATTTTGCCTTCGAAGATTTTTACTGGGTCGGATTTTATCTGGTTGACCCTGAAAAAGAGAACGAACTGGTGGTCGGCCCTTATCAGGGCACACTTGGCTGTTTACGTATTGCTTACGGGCGCGGTGTTTGCGGAGAGGCCGCACTATCAGGCAAAACGCAGATCGTTGATGATGTTCACGCGTTTGCCGGTCATATTGCCTGTGACAGTAAGACCAACTCGGAGATTGTGGTGCCGGTCTTTAATAAAGCTGGTGCGCTTATTGCCGTATTTGATGTGGACAGCACAAAAATATCTACCTTTGACCAAGTGGATCAGCTATGGTTGGAAAAAATATTAAACACAGTTTTTACCAAATAATTAGAAGAGAAAATAATGTTAAGAATAATCGGGGCTTTGATCCTGGCTCTTGTCCTGATGGGATGCGCGCAGCAATCATCAAATGAAAACATTAAAGCAGACATGGTTCTGGAAAATGGGAATATATATTCATTTTCATGGGGCGAGCCATCAGTGGAAGGTGTGCCCGCAAGCGATGCTCCGTTTCTGGACGGAACATGGTCAGCGGACGCAGAAGCAATTGCCATAAAAGATGGAATGATTATTGCTGTTGGCTCATCAGATGATATGGCCGCCTACAAAGGAGCGGCGACAGAAGTGCTTGATGTTAAGGGCGCCTATATTTATCCAGGCTTTGTTGATACCCATACTCATATTGAAGAACTTGGCGCAACGCTTGATGATGTTAATCTAAAGGGTGTTGAGAGCGAAGAGGAGGCCGTTCAACGCGTCGTCGACCATATTGAAAAATATAATCCACCTAAAGGTCAGTGGATTGTCGCCCGTGGCTGGGATGAGGGGCGTTGGGCCGATAATTACCCAACAGAAAAACTTCTGACGGAAAGGGTTCCTGATTACCCAGTGCTCATGGACGGAACCAATGGTTTTGGTGCATGGGGTAATAAAATGGCGATGGAACGAACTGGTATTACTAAAGACAGTGAAAATCCAACAGGCGGTATCATTCACCGTTATGAAAATGGTGAGCCTAATGGTGCCGTTCGTAATCGCGGTGTTGCGCTATACCGTGCCGCGGTGCCGCCACTATCACACGAACGCATGATGACCCGTCTTAAAAACGGACTTCAGTTGATGGCCAATGATGGTTATTCCATGGTTCATCACGCTGGTGCCGGCACGCCGATCATGGACGCATACCAAGGTCTTAACGATGCGGGTGAGCTTCAAATCCGTGTCAGCGCCATGATCAGTGGCCGGGATGTTGTGCAGATGGAAGATTGGATTAAAACGGGTCCCGTTAAATATGATAGCAATAAATTGTTTGTTCATTCGGTGAAGGGATATTTTGATGGCTCACTCGGCGCCCGTGGTGCCAAGCTGATCGAGGAATATTCCGACATGCCAGGACAAATTGGTGTATCCGGTGAAGAATATGGTTTCTTGCCAAAAGAAGTAAGTGCAATATTGCAAGCAGGATTTCAGGTAAATATCCACGCCATTGGTGATGGTGCTAACCGTGAGGTGCTTCATTTCTTTAAAGATAATTTTGCGAAAAACCCGGAGCTTCAAAAACTTCGTCACCGTATTGAACATGCACAAGTCGTTCATCCGGATGATTTTAAGCTTTATGATGAGCTTGATATCATCGCTGCCGTGCAGCCACCGTTTGTTGCAGAAGATAAAGTCTGGACCGTTGACCGTATTGGGGCGGAGCGCGCCAAGGGTGCTTATGCATGGCGCACGTTCCGCCGTAATAATGTGCCGCTGGCCTTTGGTTCTGATTTGATGGGCTATAGCTGGAATATTTTCTACGGCCTTCATTCTGCGATCACCCGTCAAAGCACGGACGGTCAGCCAGAAGGAGGATGGTATCCGGAAGAAAAGCTAACATCAGAAGAAGCCGTGCGCGGTTATACTAGCGGTGCCGCTTACGCCGGATTTGTGGAAAATGAAGCAGGTACGCTTGAGGCGGGAAAATGGGCAGACATCACCGTTTTAAATATGGACATCTTAAACGTTGGCACCAAAAGCCCGAGCGACCTTCTGGGCGGGGAAGTGGTCATGACAATTTCAGCAGGAAATGTGGTTTATAAAAATGATTAATAAAGTAGGACTTTTATTATTTTCCATTTTACTGATTAGTTCTTGTGCTGAACGGGAAACAGTTCAGCAAAAAGTAATGGCTGATACAATATTAGATAATGGAAAACTCTATTCATTTTCATGGGCTGAGCCATCAGTGGAAGGAGTGCCTGCAAGTGATGCGCCCTATAATAACGGTGTGTGGACGCCGGACGGGGAAGCCGTTGCAATAAAAGACGGCAGTATCATAGCGGTTGGAACGTCTGTTGAAATGATGACTTATAAAGGTGTCGATACAGAAATAGTAGATTTAAATGGTGCTTATATCCTGCCGGGTCTGGTGGATAGCCATACACATATTGAAGAACTGGGCGCTACTTTTGAAAATGTCGATTTGTTTGGTGTTGAGACCGAGGAGGAAGCGGCGGGACGTGTTGTTGATTACATAAAAGCAAATAACATTCCAAAAGGCGAATGGATTGTTGCCCGTGGTTATGACGAAGGAAAATGGGCTGATAAAAACCCGACCTATAAAATCATTTCTGAAATGGTGCCTGATAATCCAGTTTATATGGATGGCTCAACTGGTTTTTCCGCTTATGGTAATAAGCTTGCCATGATTGAAGCGGGTATAACACGAGATGCTGAAAATCCAACGGGCGGTATTATTCACCGTGATGAAAATGGCGAACCGACGGGTAGGGTAAGTAACCGCGGTGTGACGCTTTATCGAAATGCTATTCCTGAACTCTCCCAGGACCGTTGGAAACGACGTCTTGGAAATGGGCTGGATGCCATGGCGAAATCTGGTTTTACTACCGTTCATCAGGCCGGCGCTCACACGCCGATGATGGATGCTTTTCAGGCGATGGAACAGGAAGGCAGTTTACCGATCCGGGTTTATGCCATGATCAGTGGTCGCGATAAGCCGCAGATGGAGAGTTGGAAAAAAACTGGCCCAGCCAAATACGAAAGCAACATGCTTTTCGTTAATTCTGTCAAAGGTTATTATGACGGATCACTCGGCGCGCGCGGTGCAAAGCTATTGGAAGAATATTCAGATAGTCCGGGAACGATCGGTGTTTCAGGTGAAGATTATGGATTTTTTGTCAATGAAATAGGCTCTATGGTGCAAGCGGGCTTTCAGGTTAATGTTCACGCGATCGGTGATGGCGGCAACCGGGAAGTGCTTCATTTCTTCCGTGATAATTTCGCTATAAATCCTGAGTTGCAAAAAAACCGACACCGTATTGAACATGCGCAAGTGGTCCATGCGGATGATTTCAAACTATATGACGATCTGGATATCATAGCAGCTGTACAGCCACCGTTTGTCGCAGAGGATAAGCTATGGACCGTGGACCGGGTTGGTGCAGAACGGGCCAAAGGCGCATACGCATGGCGCACATTTCGCCGTAATAATGTGCCACTTGCTTTTGGATCAGATTTAATGGGTTATGACTGGAATGTTTTTTACGGACTACATTCAGCCATTACCAGAAAGAGCAAAGACCTTGAGGATGGCGAAGGATGGTATCCTGATGAAAAATTATCAGCAGAAGAAGCCGTTCGTGGATATACTACAGGTGCTGCATATGCTGCTTTTCTTGAAAAAGACACTGGTACACTTGAGGCTGGCAAATGGGCAGACATAACGGTCGTCGATATGGACGTGCTTAATGTAGGAGAGAATGTTCCAGCAGAATTATTTAAGGGCAAAGTACTTATGACCATAGTCGGGGGTAATATCGTTTATCAGCAATAATATCAGGAGGAAAATATGACAGAGCAAAAAGATAATCCAGGGATTATCACGCATCCACCAGTATTTTATATCGTCGCGGTTTTGATTTCAATCGGGCTTAATTATATTTACAGGCTTTCTTTTGGGAGAGGGGAAATGTTGGGAAATATCGCTATTCTTATTTTGGTAATAGGGGTGGTGGTTTTTATCGCCGCGGGAAAGACGTTTCGCAAAAATAAACAGAGCCCCAGTGTTCACGCGACGCCCGTTAAAATATATACCGGTGGAATATATGGCTATAGCCGTAATCCTATATATTTAGCAGCAAATATGTTTTTAATATCTGCTTCATTATATTTTGACAATCTTTGGATGCTTTTGATGCTGGTTCCTATTCTTTATATTATGACCAACATGGTGATCAAAAAAGAAGAAGCCTATCTGCAACAGAAATTCGGCGAAGAATATTCCGACTATAAGAAAAAGGTAAGACGCTGGATTTAATGCTATAATCCGTATTGATTTTTTGTTATCCTTATGTTCGAAGGGCAATTTAAAAAAATATAATAATAATGGAGAATAATAATGATGTCTAAGATTTTAAAAATAGTAATGGTATGCGTTTCCTTTGGTTACTTAATCAATGGTTCAGTACAAGCGCAAAGTAACGATGCACTCGTTGATGCTGCAGTTGCTAATCCGGCTCGCGCGGAAGCAAATAGTGTGCGTGACGCCGCCAGAATGCCTGGTAGCGTGGTTAAATTCATGGGCGTTGCACCAGGCGATACCGTGCTAGATATGGTTTCAAGCGGTGGATTTTATGCTGAAATTCTTGCCGGTGTTGTCGGTGATGATGGACGCGTTCTTGCACATTTGTTTCCAAACGCCGGGATGGACCCGGATAATGCGTATGCTAAGACAATCCGTAATTCCGCACATATGAGCAATGTTGTGCCGATTTATGCAAGTTTCAATAGTCTGGAGCTCAAGGAAAATACACTTGATTATGTGTTTCTGATCCAGAATTTTCATGATTTTTATTATGAGCCGTTTGATGTTGATCTTGACCGTATTCTTGCCATGTACCGTAAGGCTCTTAAACCAGGCGGCACTATGGCGGTTATTGATCATCAGGCAATGGACGGTGCACCAAGCTCTTCAGGTAATGTAGAGCACCGCATTGATAGCGCAATTGTCAAAAGTGAAATGGCGAAGGCCGGATTTAAACTTGAAGGTGAACTTGATATTCTTAAAAATGATACGGATGATAAATCAATATCTGTTTTTGATCCTTCTGTACGTGGGAAAACAAGCCGCTTTATTCTTAAGTTTTCCAATCCATAACAATTACCAGTAACACTAAATAATTTAATCCCCTGCATTCTCGCGGGGGATTTTTTTATGTTTGCTTAATATGATGACTATGCGTTATACAGGCTCGATTTTATTTAAATGAATGTGAGACGAAAATGGCATCCTATCAATATAGCTATGTAATGAAAGGCCTTGGTAAAACTTACCCGGGCGCGAAGCCAACTTTTAGTGATGTTACGCTGTCATTTTTGCCGGATGCAAAAATAGCCGTGATTGGTGTTAATGGTGCCGGTAAATCCACATTGATGAAAATTATTGCCGGTATTGATAAGGATTATGTCGGTGAAGCATGGGCCGCTGAAGGGGTGCGTGTTGGTTATCTGGAACAGGAACCGCATCTTGATCCAACAAAGTCCGTTTTCGAAAATGTCATGGAAGGTATGGGCGAAATTAAAAGGGTCGTTGACGAGTTTAACGAGATTAGCGCTAAATTTGCCGAACCTATGTCCGACGATGAAATGAACGACCTTATTGCCAAGCAGGGTGAGCTTCAGGATCAAATTGATGCTGCGGATGCCTGGGATCTTGAAAGCAGAGTAGAACTTGCTATGGAAGCACTCAGATGCCCACCGAAGGATGCTGACGTAAATGTTCTCTCTGGTGGTGAGAGACGCCGGGTCGCCCTTTGTCGACTTCTGCTTGAAAAGCCTGAAATACTTCTTCTTGATGAACCAACCAACCATTTGGATGCGGAATCTGTTGCTTGGCTTGAAAACCATCTTAAGGAATATGACGGTACTGTTATTCTGGTAACCCATGATCGTTACTTCCTTGATAATGTGGTGAACTGGGTGCTTGAAATTGACCGGGGACGTGCCATTCCTTATGAGGGACATTATTCATCATGGCTTGAGCAAAAAGAAAAACGCCTCATCCAGGAAGAAAGAATGGAAGCAGGCCGCAAGCGGACAATGAAGCGGGAACTTAAATGGATCCAGCAATCACCAAAAGCGCGTCAGGCAAAAAGTAAGGCCCGTATTAATGCTTATGATGATCTACTTGCCGCGGCGCAGGATGGCAGCAACGGCGAAGCGCAAATTCAAATTCCAGTAGGCCCGCGCCTTGGTGGTGTGGTAATAGAAGCGGAAAAACTATGTAAAGGTTTTGATGATCGTCTGCTTATTGATGAGTTGGAGTTTAGACTTCCACCAGGGGGTATCGTCGGTATCATCGGCGCTAACGGTGCAGGTAAAACAACACTGTTTAAGATGATCATGGGTGTGGAGCAGCCGGATTCTGGTTCATTGAAAATTGGTGAAACGGTGCTTCTTGGACACGTGGATCAAAGCCGGGACGGACTTAATGATAATAAAACCGTGTGGGAAGAAATTTCTGACGGTCTTGATATGTTTGATTTTAACGGCCGTAAAGTTCCAACCCGTGCTTATGTCGGTAACTTTAATTTCAAAGGAACAGACCAGCAGAAAAAACTGGGTCAGATTTCCGGCGGGGAACGTAACCGCGTTCACTTGGCGAAAATGCTCCGTACTCCTGCGAATGTATTACTGCTCGATGAGCCAACCAATGATCTCGATGTGGAAACATTAAGTGCGCTTGAAGCTTCACTTGAAGACTTTGCCGGTTGCGCCGTTATCATTTCCCATGATAGGTGGTTTTTAAACAGGATCGCTACACATATCCTCGCTTTCGAAGGAAATTCCCATGTGGAATGGTTTGAAGGAAATTACGAAGATTATGAAGCAGACCGCCACAGAAGATTAGGTGCGGCCGCAGACCGCCCTCATAAAATGCAGTATAAAAAGCTTACCCGCTAGATCAAAATCATATCTTAAGGCTCGTAATGGTGGGTTTATTTTGATTTTACTACTGAAATATTTTGACTTAATGCGGCACGGATTGCTTCGTTGTTCGGGGCATTTTTCAGTGCTGAGGTGAAATCTTCAAGGGATTTAGGGAAATCCTTCGTCATATAATATAATATGGCGCGACTTTTTAGGCTTTCCCAATGTTTCGGGGAATGTTCGAGTGATTGATTGCAGGCTTGCATTGCTTCTTCAATATTGACTTGACCCGTCAAACTTACGCAGAGGCTATTATGAGCTTCTTTAAAGAAATAAGATTTTCCCAGTCCACTTCTGATCCCTCTGTTTTCTGCTCTTATAACTCTTTTGGCACGTCTCTCGGCGCTTTCAAATTCACCTTTATCAATATATTCACGGATCCTTCGTAGAGTTTTAATGTTATCGTTATTGTTATTCACCCCTATTGTGTCACCCACCGCTCTTCCCGTTGAAGTCTGTGCTTGTGCGGGTGTTGTTATCATTATTGACAGTGATAAAAATACAGTGGCGATAAAAGATATTTTAGAAAAATTTAACAACATTTATCCCTTCTATGGATAAAGACCCTCATATCAAGTCGAATATGGCTGTTACTGTATCTTGGACTTAACAACACCAATATTTTGTTTTAAGACATTGGTCAGTGCTTCGTTATCAGGGGCATTTTCTAGGGATGATGTGAAATCCTCAAGAGATTTAGGGAAATTCTGTGTCATATAATATAAAGTGGCGCGACTTTTCAGGCTTTCCCAATGTTTCGGGGAATGTCCTATTGATGTATTACAGGCTTCCATTGCATCATCAACTTTTCCCAGACCCGTCAAACTTACGCAGAGGCAATTATAAACTTCCTTATAAAATTCAGTTTTCCCCATTCCGCCTCTTTTATTTCTGTCTTCTGTTCTAATAATTCTACGAGATCTACTTTCCGCTCTTTCAAAGTCACCTTCATTGATGAGAGAGCGAATTCTTTTCATAGCATTTAAATTATTTTCAGAATTTTCAATTACTTGGCCAGCACTTCTACCCTGAGAACTGTCTACTTGTGCTTGTACTGTGGCAGGAATCATATAAAAAACAGCAATAATTATTGATCCTATTAGATTTTTTGTTAGAATTTTTTTCATGATGGTCGCTCCCGCAAGCTGATTTAATATTAATTATATTTTTAAGCGTATAATAGAAAATTATACGAGTCAATTTGAATGCCGTAAGATAACGAAAAGTTGATCAGGATATGGCAGAGTTCAATGAACTTCCCATTTAAGGTTTTAGATTTTTTTCTTTATAAACAAAGACACGCGCCGTGTGACCAATGGCCAGTAAATATAAGCTCAGCGCGAGAGTGGGCGACCACCATGTCAGGTCCGGCCATCCTGTGAAGAGCATCAGGCCCATAACACCAGCAAAATAACCGCAATAAACAACGCTTTCTATATGACGGCTTGAGAATGAATAACGTCCTTCGATTACAATATAGCCACCCGTGCCGGCAAGATATCCACCGAGAATTTGTTCAATGGTAAAAAAACTGGCAACCCAATCATTTATTATCAATGCAAAGGCTAGAAAAGTGACGCTCATGACAAATAACCGCCATCCAAATCCTGGGTTTATGCCATATGTCAATATTATAACCATTTGCATTAATGCCGTAATAAGCAAGATGGTGCCGATGAGTGATATTTCATCAACAGACCCTAATATTGGTAATATTAATCCAACCATTCCAAGTACAGTATAGGCTGGCCATTGCATCAGAAGCATAGTTCTGCTTGCTTTGATAGCATTCTGACGTTTCTTTTCCACGCTGGTGATGTTTTGTAGATCTTCCATTTACTGCACTCATATATTTATTTTGAACTCATAATAATTATAATAAGGGCATTAGCGCAAGATTAAATAATATTAGAATTGAAACTCATCATCAAAATCATCGAATTCTTCATCGAATAAATCATCTTCTTGGCTTGTATCAAGATCACCATTATTAATTTCATATAACCTTAATTGGCGGTAACCACTACGAAGGGTGGCGTAAAAATCAGTTGAGGAATTACTCAAATCATCCAACGTTTCGAGATTTTCTTCACGGTAAATAAGCCCGCGAAGCGCGAGGCGGCCATAACGAACATAGGTCCAGTTTTTATGATTAAGCCAAAGACTAACCGGATCATAAAAGAAATCGACCATAAAGCCTGAGAAATCTCTGGCGTTAGAGGGACCAAGTAGTGGAAGCATTATAAAGGGGCCCTCAGGAATTCCCCAAACGGCAAATGATTGGCCAAAATCTTCATCATGTGGATCAAGCCCCCAATTGGCGGCAGTGTCAAAAACACCGAGCAAACCAAAGGTTGAATTAATCAGAAATCTGGAAAATGAATTTTGAGCTCGTTTAGGCTCAGCCTGAAGTATGTCATTGGCAAAAGTAACAGGCTCCTGCCAGTTATTGACAAAGTTTGAAATACCGTCCCTGATATCGGGCGGACCCCACATGCGATATAATCTTGCTGTAGGCTCAACAATCGCTTCATCAAACATCATGTTAAAGGCAAATATTTGTCGGTTCATCGGTTCAAGCGGATCATTTGCCTCGTCGTAGGTAAGACGGGCTTCGGGATTGCTCTCAGGAGGGCGCTTGGCACAGGACGTCATAAATATAAGTATGACAGATACAAAAAACATCGTTATCAGGTTTGATTTTTTCAAAATATTTATTTCTTTATAATGATGCATTTTGTTCGATAAATTTACGTTTTCATTGCCACTTTATATTTAATAGGCAGATGATGAATATTTAATGAACACAGAGTAATTATTTTTGTTGGTTTTTAAAGTGTTTATTGAAAAAAAATAGACACATGGAGGTTTTTATCACCGCCATGTGTCTAAATGTTGGATTGTGTTACTTTAATTACCAGAAATTCTGGCTTCAGATATTCTTATATTATGCTCTATTACTCTTGTAGCGGATACCTGGTTAGGTGCATTTTCAAGTGCACTTCGATAATCAGTTAGGGCATCAGAATATTTTCCAGTTTTGTAATTCAACGTTCCGCGGCTGTTGAGGGCAAGCCAGCGACTAGGCGTATGGTCAATGGCATTATTACAGGCTTCCAGTGCATCTTCATATTCACTGTTAGCGGTTAAGCTGATACAAAGTGCATTATAAGCATCATATAAAATATTATTAGTCCTGCCTGAACGAGTTTCGCTAGTTAGTTCATTAACATACCGTTGCGATGCTCGCACTGCATTTTCGGTTTCACCTTTATTAATCATTGATCTAATTCCGACCAAAGCACGGCCGCTCGAAAGATCTATGTTTGAGCCGGCAATAGTTCCCGTCCATGGCTCCACAGCAGCCTGTGCCTGAACAATATTGGGGGTAATCATTAGCCCTAGAAGCATGCTTGCTCCTATTGCAATTTTTTTAAATGTCATAATTTTCTTAATCATGATATTTCCTTTCACTTAATCTTTGTTTCCAACAAAATAATCTTCTATTCGTTTTTGGTGGAAACGCCGCATTCACTTTCCGTTCTATACATCTATAAATGGGGATTAAACTCCAAATAGTCAATTCACATTAAATGACATTTTGATCACATTAATGTTATTTACATTATATAAATATATCTTTATATATCAATTTATGAATTATTAAGTGGAATATGCCGCAATGGAACTTACGTTAGACAATATATTAATTGCACTCAAGGCTGCGGGCGAAGAAACTCGGTTACGGGTGCTCGCGCTTTTTAGAAGCGGCGAGCTTACAGTAACAGAGCTTGTTTCAGTGCTTAGACAAAGTCAGCCTAGAATATCACGGCATTTGCGACTTTTATGCGAAGCAGGTCTGCTTGAGCGTCACCGTGAAGGGACATGGATTTTTTACCGGTTAGCTGATAGCGGTGATAAAGCAAATCTCGTAAAGTCGATTATGGAATATATTCCGTATTCAGATCAAATACTTCAACATGATCAGGAAAGACTAGTCGACGTTAAAAAAGAAAGAGACAAGAAAGCCGCTAAATATTTTCAGGAAAATGCTGTAAACTGGGATAAAATAAGATCGCTCTACGTTGCGGAAAAGCAAGTTGAAGAATACTTGCTTGATGTTACATCAGATATGGAAATTAATGATCTGCTCGATGTGGGAACAGGAACGGGACGAATTCTTGAATTATTCTCAAGCCGTGTAAAGCATGGTATTGGCATTGATTTAAGCCGAGAAATGTTGGCAATCGCAAGATCACATCTTGAGCAGCAAAAAATATCAAATATGCAGGTTAGGCAAGGGGATATGTATGACCTTGCCCTTAAAGATAACAGTATGGACCTTGTGATATTTCATCAGGTATTACATTTTGCAGATGATCCGCATGCCGCGATTAAGGAAACAAGCCGTATTTTACGTAAAAATGGTCAGGTCATTATTGTCGATTTTTTACCTCATAAGATCGAAAAGCTTCGTGAAGAACATGCCCATAGACGGCTTGGCTTTTCGCAAGAAGAGGTGAAAGAATGGTGTAGTGTAACTGGGCTTAAGTATAAATTAATGGAAATTATGCAAGGTAGTGAACTAGATATTGCTATTTGGGTTGCATCAAAGAATTAAAAGATAGAACAATGAATAAAAATCAGGATTATTTAAAACCAAGTCTTTTTGCTGAAAAGGCAAAAGACATTGATGTGTCGTTCGAATTTTTTCCGCCAAAAACGGAAGAAATGGAGAGGACACTATGGCAAAGTATACGAAAATTAGAAAATTTAAATCCATCAATAGTTTCAGTAACTTATGGTGCTGGTGGCGGCACGCGCGAACGTACCCATAGCACGGTTTCTCGCATTCTTAAAGAAACTAGCTTGACGCCTGCGGCTCATCTGACTTGTGTGGGGGCGACAAAGGGCGAGGTAGATGACGTGGCACGGGCTTATTGGGACGAGGGAGTGCGTCATATCGTCGCCCTTCGTGGTGATATGCCGACAATTGGTCAATCCTATAAGCCCCATGATCTGGGGTATGAGAATGCCGCTGATCTGGTTCAAGGCTTAAAGAAAATTGGCGATTTTGATATTTCCGTTGCCGCTTATCCCGAAACTCATCCTGATAGTGCGGATGTGGACGCGGATATTGATAATTTAAAACGTAAAATTGATGCCGGTGCAGATCGCGCCATTACCCAATATTTCTTTGATGTGGATATTTATTTCCGTTTTATGGATAAGGTACTGGCGGCGGGAATTGATGTGCCGATCGTACCGGGCATTATGCCGGTAACCAATTTCAAAATGGCTAAAAACTTCTCGGAACGTTGCGGGACGGCTGTACCGAACTGGCTTGAAGGATTGTTTAATGGGCTGGAAGATACGCCAGAAATAAGACGTCATATTGCCTCAATGGTGACGGCTGAACAATGCCTTAAGCTTTATCAGGGCGGGGTTAAAAACTTTCATTTTTATACCCTGAACCGTGCCGAGTTAACCTATACAATTTGTCATATTCTGGGCATTAGGCCACGGGGAACAAAGCAATGACCAATCGAAGTGAATTACTGAGTGAAGCACTTGCTTCACGTATTTTGGTGCTTGACGGGGCAATGGGTACAATGATCCAGTCTCTTAAGCTTGAAGAAGCTGACTTTCGCGGTATGGAGTTCAAAGATAAGAATAACGATATTAAAGGCAATAACGATATTCTGGCTATTACCAAGCCCGACGCAATTTGTGATATTCATAAAGAATTTCTAGCGGCCGGTGCCGATATCATCGAAACCAACAGCTTTAATGCCACAAGCATTTCCCAGTCCGATTATGCCATGGAAGATGTGGTTTATGATCTGAACGTGGCCTGCGCAAAAGTGGCTCGCAGGGCGGCTGATGAATTTAGTGCGCTTACACCGGACAGGCCACGTTTTGTCGCCGGTGTGCTTGGCCCGACCAGCAGAACCGCGTCACTTTCACCGGACGTTAATGATCCTGCCTTTCGAAATGTAAGTTTTGATGAACTTGTGAGCGCTTATAAGGAAGCGACTGAAGGGCTAATGGACGGTGGTGCTGATATTATTCTGATTGAAACAATATTTGATACCTTGAATGCCAAGGCGGCTATATTTGCCGTTGAAACGGTTTATGAAGAAAAAGGAATAAGGCTGCCGATTATGATTTCAGGTACCATTACCGATGCATCGGGCCGGACTTTATCCGGTCAAACTGCAGAAGCCTTCTGGTATAGTGTCCGCCATGCAAATCCGATTAGTGTCGGCTTTAACTGCGCACTTGGGGCCAAAGATTTAAGGCAACATATCGCGGCCTTATCGAAGGTTGCCGATACCGCCGTCTCATCGCATCCCAATGCGGGACTGCCCAATGAAATGGGTGAATATGACGAAACCCCGGAAGAAATGAAAGCCCAGCTACAGGAATGGGCGAGTAGCGGATTTTTAAATATTGTTGGTGGGTGCTGCGGCACCCGGCCTGATCATATTCGCGCTATTGCGCAGGGGGTGGCAGGTATAGCCCCGCGTAAAATTCCAGAAATAGAACCTCATATGCGCCTTAGTGGCCTCGAACCATTTATGGTGATATAAAATGACGAAACGACAAGGTATATTCATAAACATCGGCGAGCGGACCAATGTTACCGGTTCGGCCAAATTTAAAAAGCTTATCTTAAATGGTGAGTTTGATGAAGCGCTTGATGTGGCATTAAGCCAGGTTGAGGCAGGCGCACAGGTTATCGACATCAACATGGATGAAGCGATGCTTGATAGTGAGGCTGCCATGGTCAAGTTTCTTAATCTTATTGCGTCCGAACCTGACATTTCCCGCGTACCGATCATGGTCGATAGCTCCAAATGGTCAGTGATAGAAGCGGGTCTTAAATGCGTTCAGGGCAAAGCGATCGTCAATAGTATTTCCCTCAAAGAAGGGGAAGAAAATTTCATTGCCCAGGCTAAACTGATAAGGCGTTACGGCGCTGCGACAGTTGTCATGGCATTTGATGAAGACGGTCAGGCGGATACTTTGGCGCGTAAATATGATATTTGTGAGCGGTCTTATAAAATACTGACAGAAAAGGTTGGTTTTCCACCCGAAGACATCATTTTTGATCCAAATGTTTTTGCGGTCGCTACCGGTATTGAAGAACATAATAACTACGGCGTTGATTTCATTGAAGCGACAAGGAAAATTACCGATAATTTGCCGTACTGCCATGTATCAGGCGGGGTGAGTAATGTATCCTTCTCTTTTAGGGGAAATAACCCGGTCCGTGAAGCGATGCATAGTGTGTTTTTATATCATGCCATTCAGGCGGGTATGGATATGGGCATTGTTAATGCGGGCATGATGACGGTTTATTCTGAAATTCCGGCTGAGCTTCGTGAACGTGTTGAAGATGTGATTTTAAACAGACGCGATGACGCGACAGACAGACTTCTTGAAATAGCCGATAAATATAAAGGCGTAAAAGGTGAAGTTAAAAAAGAAGATCTTGAGTGGCGCAGTGCCACCGTGGAAGCAAGACTGTCC
>Ga0233449_1000703_pt1 | contig 36347 bp, 35 predicted proteins | sample SI_124_October20_FD_183012 | JGI IMG/M metagenome (GOLD analysis project Ga0233449, IMG submission 183012) | Seawater microbial communities from Saanich Inlet, British Columbia, Canada - SI_124_October2016_200_MG | ecosystem: Environmental > Aquatic > Marine > Inlet | place: Canada: British... | reverse complement strand
AAAATCCAAACTACTCACTCCGGAACTCAGATAAATACACGTTCAAACTGCTCTTCAACCAACTCACTGCACTGAAGAGATGAGAATTATACTTCCTCTGCGCTAATCGTCAAGCGTTTAATTTAACTTCCGCGACACATAACAGTACATTAAGGAAAATAATCACTTAAATTTAACAGCAACAGCGATCCATCGCCCCGATGAGGCCTCCAGCATTCGCGACTAGAGTTACTTCCTACAGTTATATAACGCTTAAACAAAAAAAATATTTCCCTTTAAAATCAATTTGATATACTATATTAATGACTAATAAAACAATCGAAGATTCTAAATCCGGAATTTTAGTGTTTTTCATTAAAAACAGTTAAGTCACTATTTTTAAAAGTGCCTTAATATCCTAAAAGTACACTGAAAAATCCTGAGACTTCAATGTCAGTCCTAACTTCCCAAAACTTCGCGCAATAAAAGCGGAGAGAGGGTTCCCGTTGAATTGGATATACGTGCCTGTATTATGGAAGACTATCATGGGTTCATGTTGCATCATAAGGTCTTGCAAAAAGAAACCGATGACAAAATAGCTATTGAAATGGTTAAAACGACACAGGAAAAATTTCCGGAGCTCAACGCATGCAGCTTTAATAAAGGTTTTCACAGCAATAGCAATCAAACAGGACATGGAACGACAACGATTAGCCAAACAAAAAAAGCAAACCGCCTATATTTTCTTTAAGAAGTGAACTCACTTAGGGGTCAGTAGGTTTAAAAAGTGGCAACATAACATTGCACCGAGAAAACTCGTAACAAGGGGTGGACTTTAATTCCAACTGAGCCAATTTGAAAAATTATTTCACTCGACTGGGTGTCATTTTTTTTAAAAAACGGCTTTTTCGTTCAAGCACTAAATAAACTGATTCCAGATATCCCTTGCGCGCCACTAGTTATTGCCTGCTCAAAGTCCTGCTTGCGAATCCCACCTAACGCAAAAACCGGGATATTTACTTCAGCCACCCAATCTCCAAACTGCTGCCAGCCTAGCGCTCTTGCTTCTGGGTGCGAGGATGTTGGCATGACTGGTGACAATACTGCAAAGTCTAACGCTAACTCCTCTACCTTACGTAACTCTTGCAGACTATGACATGACGCTCCGACAAAGCCTGTGTTTTCAGGCCGCTGACTTAAACTCATTAAATCGGAAGACGTCAGGTGCACCCCCTCATCGACTTGATTATTTTTTACCGGCATTTGCGAATTGATTAAATAAGTCAGACTTAACTCATGACACCTAATACGGGCTGCTTCCAGTATTTTTTCAGTATCTAGCTCAGACAAACCCTTCACTCGTATTTGCACCAGGCTAACACCCTGCTTTGCAATATCATCCAACTCAAGTAAGACCTCCGGAACAGACTTTCCACCAATAATGGCATACTGCCGCCCTAACTTAATGGCAGATAATATGGGTTTATTTGCTTCTGGAAATGTGTAGTTATTTAATTCATGTAATGTCAGCCATTTTAGCGACTGCCCTTCACGACTAACTGGCGTACCCTCAAAGTCATGCACTTCGCGAACATGTAACTGAACATTAATATCCGGGTAACTATAATTAACCTTAATTAAAGAACTGGAGCTTTTAGGCTTAATATTGAGCTCTTCAAATAACTCTCTATTTAAGGCCTCACTGGCATCCTCATCCCCTTCAAATTTGCCACCTGGAAACTCCCAAAACCCACCTAAATGGGCATCATCTTTACGTCGAGCAATTAAAATCCGCCCAATCTTATCTCTCACAACGCCAATAGCAACATCTACCCTTGCCATAGATTAAGTTCTATATTCAGCATTAATGCGCACATAGTCATAGGAAAAGTCACACGTCAATACTTGCTGTTCCAGCTCACCTCTTCCCAGCATGACTGTCACGGTAATTTCCTGTTGATCCATCACTTTCTGACCTGCCACCTCGGTATACGAACTTGCACGCCCACCATTTTCCACGATACAAACATCATCCAGTAATATAGAAATGCTATTAACATCCAGACTTGCAAGCCCTGACCGACCTACTGCTGCCAAGATACGCCCCCAATTAGGATCACTGGCAAAAAATGCGGTTTTCACCAAGGGTGAATGTGCAATTGTTTTCGCCACCGCAACCGCTTCTAATTCACTCGCGGCTTGCTGAACTTTTATTTTAATTAACTTGGTTGCGCCCTCGCCATCTCTGATAATTGCTTCAGCCAGGTGCATACATGTATCCTGAATTACCTGCTGAAACTGTTGCATGGCTTCACTACCCACTGTAATTTCAGGCAGCGAACTTTTTCCGCTAGCCATTAGCACACAAGCATCATTTGTCGAAGTATCGCCATCAACGGTGATTCGATTAAAAGACTGCTCTACTGCCACTGACAAGCATTCTTGCAATAAACTCTGGGAGATTTGGGCATCCGTTGCAATAAACCCCAACATAGTCGCCATATTGGGCTGGATCATACCCGCACCTTTAGACACCCCGGAAATAGTAAGTGCATGCCCCTCTATTTCGATACGCTTTGAGTAGCCTTTGGCAAAAGTATCAGTAGTCATAATGGCATGCGCCGCTTTATGCCAGTTATCTTCGATGAGATTGACTTTTGCTTCTGGAAGCGCATTGATTAATTTAGCCATAGGCAAGGGCTCGCCTATTACGCCGGTTGAAAACGGTAACACCTGCTCGGCTTTTGCATCATTCAATTTAGCTACAGAGGCGCAACTCGCCTGAGCGTCTGCCATGCCCTGCTCCCCTGTTCCTGCATTGGCATTCCCGGAATTTATGAGCAGGTAACGTGGCTGTTTATCTAAATGCGCTCTTGCAATATGAACTGGAGCGGCACAAAAGGCATTCTGGGTGAAAACCGCTGCGCAAGTTGAGCCTTCAGCCATCTCTATTAACAACAGGTCATCGCGCTCAGTTTGCTTAATGCCTGCGCAGCTTGTGCCTAATTTAATCCCTGCTACCGCATGCATATGCGGAAATTCTATATTACCTACTGCCATTTTCTCTTCTCCATTAGTAGTAGCCGTGGAATTTACAACAGCTCTTTTCTACTAAAAAGCGGACTAAAGCCGCGTCCTATATTTAAATAATTACGCTTTAAAAAACACCAGCACACTGCTGATCTGGTCGACTTCTTGCTCCAACACAGCGCAGCGATTTTTAATCGTATTAACCTGCTGAGACAAACTAAACATCGTATGCGGCAAGACGACCTCAAGCTCAACCTTACCTTTTATATAATGAACTCTGAAGCTGTCTATTAATGGGTGATTTTCCGCTAAATACTGCTGCAAATAAGCATCAATATCCTGACGTAATAAGACCTTGTTCTGCTCGATGACATATTCATCATTTTCTGGATCCACATGCACCAGCACATCCCGCACTTCATCAAATTTATCAATCAATACATCCCTCACGACATCTGCAATCATATGCCCTTCAGACACAGTAATTCGTGAACTAACTACGATGTGCGCATCGACCAGCGCATCTTCACCCATCTGCCGAGTGCGTAATAAATGTAGATTTCTAACGCCCTCAATTGCTGCTATCTCGGCACGGATCTCAGCTACAACATCCTCGGACAAGCCGGTATCAACCAACTCCTTGATACTGTCAGTTACCAGGTTAACTCCGATTTTTGCAATCATTAAGGCAACGATCACTGCAGCCACGGCATCTGCCCAGACATACCCCAATAAGGACCCCGCAACACCTATCAAAACAACGACTGATGAAATAGCATCACTACGGTGATGCCATGCGTTTGCCAGTAATAATTTTGAACGAGTAAAGGTAGCAACCCGTTTTGTATATTGATATAGCCACTCATTCGCTAAAATGGATATGGCAGCAATTCCTAGAGCTTCTGGATGGGGGATCAATAATCGCTCGGGCTCTACTATGCGCTCATAAACATCCCAGGCAATACCCGTCGCAACTATAATTAAACCCACACCCAATACCACCGTGGCAATGGTTTCAAAGCGGCGGTGTCCATATGGGTGATCATGATCCGCTTCGCGCGCACCTAGCTTGACTGCGATCAGAACCAGTAAATCACTGGCCAAATCTGATAATGAATGCACACCATCTGCAATCAACGCTGCAGATTGGCCTAACACTCCAAAACCAATTTTTAAAATACTTAAAAAAAAATTAACCAGCGCGCCAACGAGTGTGGCCCTGTGTTTTAGACTGGTCATTTTTTTTGTATCATAAACCCCGGTCATTATTCACCTACTTCTAAAACAATAATATACTCATAGTCATCAGATTGGGTTTGCAATATCTTATGCCCATTGATACGGCACCAGGCCGGAATATCTTCCAGCACACCAGGATCGGTACACGTCACAGTGAGCACATCCCCTTGCTCCAATTGCTTTACTTTATCCTGCGTGCGAATAACCGGCAGTGGACATAACAAGCGTGTTGCATCCAGCTCATACTGACTCATACAAACCATTCCTTCGGTATTTCATCTACACCAAAAGGCTTAACCTGCAAAGTGGACTCATTACCTGCCAAATCTCTGACCGACACTTCGACTTGCTCAGCATCTTTCCCTTGTCCATAACGCGCGACAATTTGCGCAGCTATATGCAAGTCTTCGGCACTGGGATCACCATCAATTAAGGCCAAAGGCCCTCTATGGCTTGCACAATTCATATTGATATAATTTTTCTTATAGCCTTGAAGAAAACGTCCTTCACCATCTTCGCGTGCAACGATTATTTTAAAATCCTGATTAGGCCGAATATGCCGCCCAACCTTTAGTAGCATGACATCATCAAGCTCATAATCTTTTGTGCCGCGCGCCTTCCATAAATCTACGAGTTTTGCAGAATAGCTCTCATCGGTCAAGAAACAACAACCACCTGCAGGTTGCGAATAATCTTTTAAGCCGTATTCTTTCGCCAGAGCTATTTGCGGCTTGCGTGACCGTCCAGTAAAATCAAATAATTGATCACGGTCAATCCAGCCTTCCCGCTCTGGCAATGTCATCGGTAAATTTTTACCACACAAAGGGCGTACTAACCGATCATGGGCACCCGACTCTTCCGCTATAATCGGCATGGTTTCACGCCGTTGCGACATCGGTCTTTGCCCCATCACTTCACCGGTAATAATAAAGTCGAAGTCATTTTCCGAAATCCACTGCTTGGCTTTATTGACCATAAAGATCTTGCAGTCCAGGCAGGGATTCATATTGGCACCGTACCCATGCTTGGGATTAATCAGAACATCTTTGTACTCTTCAATAATATCGATGATATGTAGCTTAATTCCCAGCGTTTCCGCTACCCATAAAGAGTTATTACGCTTGGGCTTTTCTTTATCTTTCTTGCGGATCGCATGAGTATGCCCCTCTACACAAAACCCGGTAAAGAAATTAATACCTTCAACATGTACGCCTTGCTCCATAATGGCTTTTGTAGCCAACATGGAATCCAGACCACCTGAAATTAACGAAACTGCCTTTATCTGCTTACTCATATCTAACCATCACCTAAACTAACACCAGATTATCTCTATGAATGACTTCTTCATCATCCGAATAGCCTAAAATTTTCTCAAACTGCCCACTCGCCTGACCCTGAATTAATGCCAGCTCTTCAGAGTTATAATTAACCAGACCGCGTGCAACCTCATTACCATTGCCGTCAAGACATACAACCAGCTCTCCGCGACTAAACTGACCTTCTACCGCCTTAATCCCGACCGCCAATAAACTTTTACCCGATTTCTTTAAAACACCCACCGCACCGCCATCCAGCAGCAAACGGCCTTTAGCCTGCAACTGTCCTGCTAACCACTGCTTACGCGCCACGATAGGCTCGATACTTGCAAACAAATAAGTACCGATTTCTTCACCAGCGATCACTTTAGTCAGTATATTTTCAACATCGCCCGACGCGATGACTGTTGAGGCTCCTGACCGTGCGGCCAACCGAGCTGCACTGACTTTAGTTGCCATACCGCCACGTCCTAATCCACTGCGACTTTCTCCTGCCATAGCATCAATACGCGAATCATCCGAACTAATCTGATTTATGAGCACGGCATTCGCATTGACACTCGGATCAGAATCAAACAAACCTGACTGATCGGTTAAAATAATCAACAAATCAGCCTCAACCAGGTTAGCAACTAAAGCGCCTAGTGTATCGTTATCTCCAAAGCGTATCTCGTCCGTTGCCACCGCATCATTCTCATTAATCACAGGTACAACTTTATAGTCCAGCAAAGTCATTAGAGTACTGCGTGCATTCAAATAACGTTTACGATCCGATAAATCATCATGGGTTAGCAATACCTGCGCCGTATGTATTCCATGCTGCTGAAAATTACTTTCAAAATTTTGCACTAACCCCATCTGCCCAACTGAAGCAGCCGCCTGTAATTCATGCAAGGCTTTAGGTCTAACTTTTAAGCCCAGACGCGACATCCCTTCAGCCACCGATCCCGATGACACCAGTACAACTTCGATTCCCTGTTGTTTTAATTTTGCCATCTGCGCGACCCAGATAGCAATCGCGGTTTTATTTAAACCTTTACCACCCTCTGTTAATAGCGCACTACCAATTTTAATAACAATACGCTTTACTGTAGCAAAATCACTCCGACTCATTATTTTGTTCCAGGCTTTTTGCCAACTCTTTTTCCTGCAATTGCTGCGCTTCCAGAAATGTCATAATATCAAACATTAAAGTTCGGGTTCCCTCTGCCTTCAACGCTGATATTTGATAAACCGGACCGTCCCAGCCCAGCTCATCAACAATTGCCTGGCAATAAGCCTGCTGATTCTCATCTTCTTGCAATCTATCCACTTTATTTAAAATCAACCAACGCGGTTTATTAGCTAAGTCATCGCTCCACTTTTCCACCTCGGCAATAATTTTTCTAGCCGACTCAACAGGCGAATCCATCGATTCATAAGGTTTAATATCAACCAGATGCATCAGCAATTTAGTCCGCGCCAAATGCTTTAAAAACTGCAACCCTAGACCAGCACCTTCTGCCGCGCCTTCGATCACCCCGGGAATATCCGCTATAACAAAGCTGCGCTTATCATCAACACTAACTACACCCAGGTTCGGCACCAAAGTAGTAAAAGGGTAATCGGCCACTCTCGGCTTTGCCGACGAAACAGCCCGAATCAAACTCGACTTGCCCGCATTGGGCATACCCAGTAAACCCACGTCTGCAATTAAGGTTAATTCTAACTGCAAAATCCTATGTTCACCTTTAGAGCCCAATGAAGCACGTTGTGGCGCACGATTAATACTACTTTTAAAACGCGTATTTCCCAATCCATGAAAGCCACCCTGAGCGACTAGCAGTTTTGCCTCGACCCGCATAAGCTCGCCTAACTTTTCATTGGTATTCTTATCAGTGACCACAGTTCCGGGTGGAACAGTAACATAAATATCCTCACCTTTTCTACCGGTGCATTGCCGCCCCATTCCATTTTGACCGCGCTGCGCCCTATGCACCGAATGAAAACGAAAATCCACCAGCGTATTAACATTATCGGTAGCAACCAGGTAAACACTGCCGCCATCGCCACCATCGCCACCATCAGGACCCCCTTTAGGAATATACTTCTCGCGACGAAAACCAATACAACCGTTTCCACCATCACCCGCTTCAACGCGAATCTCTGCTTCATCAACAAATTTCATAAGCCTAAAAAAACCTCAGTTAAACCAGTTCATCTTTTACGCCTTGATATGACTGGAGTGCAATAGCTGTAGCTACTGCGATCACTAAAAAAGCTAACGCTTTTTTAGTCCTGTTAAATATAAATGCTTATACACATGGAGCAATCATATAGCACAAAAACAGGCAAAAAAAAACCCCGTCTGTGCGGACGAGGTTTTTATACTCTATATAGTTTAAGTCTGATTAATCAGACTTAAACTGGTCTAAAATAACTATACTGCAACGATGCTAACAAATTTACGTTTTTGAGGACCTTTAACCTCAAATAAAACCTGCCCATCAGTCGTAGCGAATAAAGTATGATCTTTACCGCAACCAACATTTGTTCCAGCATGAAAACGTGTTCCTCGTTGGCGAACAATTATGCTACCTGCACTAACTGATTCACCACCATAACGCTTTACACCTAGTCGTTTCGAATTTGAATCGCGACCGTTTCTGGTACTACCACCCGCTTTCTTATGAGCCATTGTAACTCCTCGTGTTAAGCAGAAATACCAGTAACCTGGACTTCTGTGTAATATTGACGATGACCCATCTGCTTCATATGGTGTTTACGTCTTTTGAATTTTATGATTTTAACTTTTTTGTGTCTACCTTGAGCAGTAACAGTAGCCGTAACTTTGCTGCCATCAACATATGGCTGCCCGACTTTAACTGTATCATCTGACTTGATCATAAGTACATTGTCGAATTCAACGCTGTCGCCCATACCAAGCTCAAGTTTTTCTATTTTTAAGGTAGTACCTTCTTCAACACGGTATTGTTTACCGCCAGTTTGAATTACCGCATACATTTGCGTCAGCTCCATCAAGCAATATCTATTAAAAGTGAACAGAGGATTATAATTAGAAAAAAAACTCTCGTCAACTAAAACCATACAAAGAAAATATTAACCTGCAAAATAACACACGATCACATTTAACGTCCTAAGGTATTTTTAAACGCTATGTTCTGTTAATATATACGCAGTTTATTTAATAAATAACGCCTTCACTAAATTTATATTTACCAATACAAATCAATGACAGCTTCGCAAAACTCTAATAACAAAGCACAAACGACTATTGATTTTGCATCAATCCAACGTTTAACAGAAAGTGAGGCCCAGTCAGTCGATCAGTTAATCCTGGAAGAACTTACCTCTGACGTAGTGCTTATTAATCAAATGGGGCATTACATTATTAATAGTGGCGGCAAACGCTTACGCCCGATGCTATTAATGCTCACCGCAAAGGCACTTAATTATAAAGACAGTAACCACCACCTATTATTAGCAGCGGTCATAGAATTCATTCACACCGCAACGCTTTTACACGATGACGTGGTTGATGAGTCGGACCTACGCCGCGGTAAAGACTCGGCAAATGCAGTTTGGGGCAATGCCGCCAGCATCCTGGTCGGAGATTATCTGTACTCCAGCGCCTTTGAAATGATGGTGCGTACCAGCAATATGCGGGTTATGCAGATCTTGTGCAAAACCACTACCGCGATTGCCGAAGGCGAAGTATTACAACTGCTGAATTGCAACAACCCGGCAACCACAGAAGCAAAATACCTGGAAGTTATCTCACGCAAAACCGCAATTCTATTTAGCGCAGCAACACAACTAGGCGCTATCATTGCTAATGCCGACCCCGCCATCGAAGCAAGCATGGCTGCATACGGACAACACCTCGGTATTGCGTTTCAACTAATTGATGATGCCTTAGATTTTACTTCCAGCAAAGATGAGTTGGGGAAAAACCTGGGCGATGACCTTGCAGAAGGCAAACCTACCCTACCCCTTATTTACGCAATAGAAAACGGCACAAAAGAACAGGCTGACGTTATCATCAATGCAATCAAGACAGGCGACAGAGATTCATTTAATGAAGTCTACGAAATTGTTAAAGCAACCAACGCCATTAGCTATACAGAGCAACGCGCAGAAGATGAAGCCCAAAAAGCGATTGCTGCATTAATTAATTTGCCCGCCTCTGAGTATAAAGATGCACTAGAACTACTAGCGCGCTTTTCTGTGCAGCGTAATTATTAAACAGCTAATAGCTATTCAACTCTCCTTCCCTGAAAATCCTGGAAACGGGGTTTAAGCGAAGTGAAGATTTTTAGCCGATGCTGCAATTTCACAACGCTTATTAAAACTTAACTCATAGCGCATGACTTCTCAGTTACTTAACGCTCTCATCATGCTAATGGGGTTAGCGGACTAAAGTCCGCCCACCAGTGAGTGTTGATATGACTATATTTACCCCCTTTTAACGACATCAGTGCTAAAATCTTAAGTCACTCTCTACTCCACATTCTTACGATATGACTGACTCGTTAAAACTTCCTGTCTCTTCATTAAAACTACAAATTACCTCGGCTGATTACGCCATTCTTAATAAGGGTAAAAACGCAGGGACCACTAATATTCTTGGTCAGGAACGTGCGCAGTCAGCACTTGCCTTTGGGGTTGCCATGCAAAACCCGGGCTATAACATCTATGTGATGGGTGAGCCGGGTACAGGACGTTTATCGATGATCACCAACCATCTCACTCCTATTTCACAAACCCAGGAAACGCCCCCTTCCTATGCCTATGTAGAGAACTTTGAAAACAATAGGGAGCCGGTTGCTATTGAACTACCTGCAGGACAAGCGCAGGCCTTTTGCAAAGATATCAACCGACTGGTTGATAATTTAATTGCAACATTCCCCGAAGCATTTGAAAGTCCTCGCTACCAGCAAAAAAAGACGGCTATAGAGCGCACTTTTAATCAGCTGTATAACAGCGCTATTGATGTTATCGAGCAACAATCTAAGGAAAAGAACATTGCCTTGTTTCGTGATACCGAATCGATCACTTTCGCGCCGATTCGCGATAACAAGGTTCTGGATGAAGAGCAATTTAATCAACTACCGCAAGCAGAACGTGATGTTTTTCATAAAGATACGGAAGTTCTGGAAGACGCTCTAGGCGATGCATTAATCGAGTTACCGCAATGGCGGCGTGCACTGGTGGAGAAAAATCGACAACTGGATAATGTCACCATCCGTATGGCAATCTCTCCGTTATTTAAAGAACTCACTCATCGTTATCAAAATATTGATAGCGTCATTACTTATCTGAGTGAAATTAAAAAAGACCTGGGCGAAACCATTAAAGATCTGTTTGTGCAAACTCAGTCATTGGAAGGAATTAGTGACAGTACTAAAAAACAACTATTAAAAGACCAGTATCAACCCAACATTCTGATTGATTATAAAGAAAACTCTGGCGCTCCAGTTATTTACGAACCTAATCCAACCTATCAGAACCTGTTTGGGCGCATAGAATATTCTAGCGAACAAGGTGCATTAACGACTAATTACCAGCGCATTTTCTCTGGCTCATTACACCAGGCAAACGGCGGTTACTTGATCTTAGATGCCGACAAGCTACTCAACTCCCCATTTGTCTGGGAGGGTCTAAAGCGCGCTTTAAAATCGGGACGCATTGAAATTGAATCACCCTATGCTGAATTGGGAATCAATACAGTGACTTTAAAGCCCGAAGTCATTCCGCTGAATATCAAGGTAATTCTGGTCGGTTCACGCGAGATATATTACCTATTGCAAGACCTGGATGATGAATTTAATGAAATGTTCCGTATTCTGGCCGACTTTGATTACGATATTCCGCGTACTGAAAGCAATATGCACAATTTTGCGCAACTGATGATACAACAGGCGCATGACTCCGGTGCGAAGCCTTTAGCAGAATCGGCTATTATCAGCTTACTGGAACACAGCTGCCGGCTTGCCGAACATCAGCAACGCCTATCGGCACATATTAATGATGCGCTGGAAATTATTGGCGAAGCTAACTTCCTATGTCAATCAGCAGAAATTAATAGTGCCGTTATTGAGCAGGCACTTAGCGCACGCGAATACCGAAATGGCAGAATTGCACAAAGCATTCTGGAAGAAATGCTGGATGGAACGATCTTAATTAATACTTCCGATAGTGTCATAGGCCAAGTAAACGGCCTGACGGTGCTGCAAGTCGGAGGCAGCAGCTTTGGTGCACCGTCGCGTATTACTGTTACGGTTTATCCGGGGTCACGCGGTATCGTCGATATAGAGCGCGAGGCCGAACTAGGTCTGGCGATCCATTCCAAAGGCGTGATGATTCTGACTGGTTATTTGGGTAATTGTTATGCACAGGAATTTCCACTGGCGATTTCAGCCAGCATTGCGCTGGAGCAGTCTTATGGTCATATAGATGGCGATAGCGCGGCACTTGCCGAATTATGCTGTCTTATCTCTGCCCTGACCCTGACACCAATCAAACAAAGCTTTGCCGTGACTGGCTCCATCAACCAATATGGAGAAGTTCAAGCGATAGGTGGGGTTAATGAAAAAATAGAAGGGTTCTTTAAACTCTGTAAGGGGCGGGGCTTAACAGGAGAGCAAGGTTGCATCATCCCACAGGCCAATGTGCGTAATTTAATGCTGAAACAGGAAATTATTGATGCTGTCGCTAATAATGATTTTGCTATTTACCCAGTTGCTAATGTCAACCAGGCGCTGCAACTACTCACTGGTGAACTGGCCGGCATCAAGGATAAAAATGGCGAATACCCTAAAGACAGCCTAAACTTAAAAGCAATCTCCAGACTCAAAGAGATTTCTGACCTGGGCCATGATAAGGATGAAGACAACAATGCAGATGAACCGGAACTATAGAACAAGCTGTCTTCTAATATGGGCAATACTCTGCTCATTTAAACTCCATGCTGATACTTCGCATACGGATTGTCAGGTAACACTAGTTAGTTGCACATAGATTAATGAACTCAATACCTAACGTCCTAACTACCTCGTATACTCATAATAGTTATACTAAAAGCTGGATATTATAGTGTTCCTTTCCGTATTCAGTATTCAGTATTCAGTATTCAGTATTCAGTATTCAGTATTCAGTATTCAGTATTCAGTATTCAGTATTCAGTATTCAGTATTCAGTATTCAGTATTCAGTATTCAGTATTCAGTATTCAGTTTAAACTTTAAGATATTTAATCACAGGGTATGGCTAGCCAGATTTCTTATATATAACCCCTTTCCAATACGGGTAGAACCCAGTAATGTATTCCAGAGCCTGAAAAATATTGCCTTAAATGATTAATCAAAACACTCAGTTGCTGCTCAGGTAAATACATCTGAAAGCGAATTTTCTTCTGTCTCCCAGCCACTTGCTCAGCCAGAGACAGACCTTCATGGTCCGTAGAATGCGCATTAACTACGAAACTACTAAAGCCTTCAGCTGCTTCAATAGCTAACAGACAATCAACTACCGCTTCTTCTAATAGCGGCGGCACATTAATACTTACCAGATATTCTTGTCCACTCATATTTATTCCTCTCGCGCTTCGCCAAAAATTTCATATAACATCGGCAATAAAATTAAGGTTAAAAACGTTGATGACACTAATCCGCCTATCACAACGATTGCCAGCGGTCGCTGAATTTCCGAGCCTGGTCCTGTAGCGAACAGCATCGGCAATAAACCAAAAGCGGTTAAACTTGCCGTCATCAATACCGGTCTTAAACGACGCTCGGTACCGACTATAATCACCTCCGCCAGACTCATGCCTGTCGCTCTCAATTGATTAAAGTAACTGAGCAATACCACACTATTAGGCACGGCAATTCCTAATAGGGCGATAAAGCCTATTGAGGCAGGTACTGACAGATATTCTCCCGATAACCACAGGGCAAAAACACCACCAATCATAGCCAGAGGAATATTTGAAAACACCAGCACGGCCTGCCGAATTGAGCCAAAGGTGGTAAACAGTAATAAAAAAATAAGTAATAAGGACACGGGCACAACAAGCGCTAAACGTGCCGCCGCTCGCTGTTGATTTTCAAACTGCCCACCCCACTGCATTAAATAACCAGCAGGTAACTCAACTTGGTTTTGTACCGCCTGCTTTGCTTCATCAACAAAGCTCACTAAATCTCTTCCTTCGACATTACTACGCACTACAACAAAACGTCGGCTATACTCACGCTGTATAGAAACCATGCCATCGACTTTCTCTAGCTTGGCAACGCTAGATAAGGGCACTGATCCACCACTCGGTAAAGTAATTTGTAGACTATCAAAATTGGCACTATTACTATCACCTTTTATAACTAAAGGTGTTCGGCGCACACCTTCCTGAACAATACCAATCGATAAGCCTTCTATCTGAGCACGTAAAATTTGCTGTATTTGTTCAATATCTAACCCCAAGCGCCCTGCTGCTAAACGATCAATGGTTAATTGTAAGTATTGCATCCCCTCATTCTGGCTGGTAAAAACATCGCTTGCCCCCTGAATGGTTTTAAGCACGGTTTCTATCTCTTCTGCCTTACGATTTAACAAATCCAGGTCTATACCGAATAGTTTTATAGCTACGTCACCCCGTGTTCCTGTCAGCATTTCGGAAACACGCATTTCTATCGGCTGGGTAAAACCAAAAGCGACCCCTGGGGTGCCTGCCATAACTTCACGAATAGCTTCCTTCAATTCTTCCTTGGTCTCCATTCGCCATTGCTCTTTAGAGTGTAATTCTAAAAAGGTATCGGTGTCATTTAAGCTCATCGGATCTAAACCAAGCTCATCAGAACCAACCCGAGCAATAATATTTTTTACTTCAGGCACATTTAGCAAAATATTTTTCTGTACCCGCATATCCAGAGCAACCGAATCCTCCAATGTAATAGAAGGTAATTTTTCCAGTTGCAAGACTATATCACCTTCATCCATCGTCGGCATAAAAGTACGACCAATTTGCATAAAAACAACGCCAGTAACCAATAACATAACAGCTGTAGTGATAAACACTTTTTTACTATTCTGAATACTCCACTTTAAGGTAGGCATATATAATCTATGCAACTGCCTTGATAGCCAAGGCTCTTCAAATCCTTCCTGTTTTAATAGATAAGATGAAAAAACGGGAATCACAGTCAATGACAAAACCAAAGACCCTGCCAAGGCAAAAACAATGGTTAATGCAACGGGAGCAAATAACTTACCCTCCAGCCCTTGTAATGCCAGTAAGGGAAGGAAAACAATAATAATAATTAAACTACCAGAAACAACAGGCGCTGCCACTTCGCGTGTTGCCCGGTAAACAATATGTAAGCGAGGCAAGCGCTGAGACTTACCTTTATCAGAAAACTGCGTCAATATATTTTCTACGACCACAACTGCGGCATCTACCAGCATACCAATCGCAATAGTTAAACCACCCAGACTCATTAAATTAGCTGACATCCCCGTGACGTGCATCATAATAAATGTAAACAATGCAGCTAGCGGCAAAACCAACGCAACAACCAATGAAGCACGTAAATCACCCAAAAATAATACTAACAAAATCATCACTAAACCAATGGCTTGTAATAATGCACTCGAGACTGATGAAAGCGCAGAGTTGACTAAATCTCCTCGGTTATAAAATACATCCAGCCTAACCCCGGCAGGCAAGCTCGAACTTAGCTCCTCTAATTTTTTCTCTATATCAGCAACTGTCTGTCCGGCATTCGCACCTCGCAAACTCAGCACCAACCCTTCTACGGCCTCTCCTTCTCCATTACGACTCACCGCACCATACCTTGTAAGCGATCCCAGCTTTACCTCTGCAATATCACTGACCATAATTGGAATACCACGGCTATTTCCTACAACAATGGAAGCCACATCTGCTAATGTTTTAATGCGTCCTTCCGCCCTGACTAACAAGGCCTCTTCACCTTCGTTTAATCGTCCTGCTCCATCATTGCGGTTGTTATGCTGTAAAGCATCAACCAACTGTTGCATACTAATATTTCTAGCTGTCATCAAGGCATTATCAGGCACCACAGAAAACGCTCTGGCCAAACCACCTAAAGCATTGACATCGGCCACGCCAGTTACCGTACGTAAAGCCGGGCGTATCACCCAGTCCAGCAGGCTACGACGCTCCATTAGATTTAAATCCCCACCTTCGATGGTAAACATAAACATTTCACCTAAAGGCGTTGTCATTGGTGCAATACCACCTTCAATACCTACAGGTAAATCAGCCCAAATGCTATTTAAGCGCTCGGCAATTTGCTGTCTTGCCCAATAAATATCCGTCCCTTCCTCAAAGTCTATGGTGATATCTGTCAGGGAATATTTGGCAATAGAGCGCAACATGGTTTGCTGTGGAACACCCAATAACTCCACTTCAATAGGGGCGGTAATTCTTGCTTCTACTTCTTCAGGAGGCATCCCGGCAGCCTTAACGATTACCTTGACTTGCGTAGGGGAGACATCTGGAAAAGCATCAATCGGAATTTGTTTAAAAGCTGAATAACCGCTACCAATAAGCAATAAGGTCGTTAGCAACATTAACAAGCGCTGAGTTAAGGCAAAGCGTATTAAAGCAGTCATTATTCATCGCCTCCCAAACCTAGAAAGTTTGCTTTTAATGCCACAGCGCCACGAATGGCAATTTCATCATTTTCCTGCAAGTCTCCGGCAATAATAGTCTGCTGCTTTTTTCTACCAACAATCTGAACAGGTTTCGCAGTAAATCCTGTGGCGGTACGCAGAAATAAATACGTGTCTCCGGCATATTTTGCCAATGCTGAGTTAGGTACTTGAAACATTAGCGTTGCCTTGTTTTGAATAATCTTGACCGCTACCGTCTGTCCTGGCCTAATTGAATCTTTGGCCGTTTTTACTTCTGCTCTTACTAGTACCGTTTGATTTGCAGGATCGACATGCTGACCCAATAAGAAAATACTTGCAGTCACATCAGAATTAGAAACCTGTACTTTATCGCCCAGTTGTACAAATTCAATGCGTTGCTGTGGAATACTGATATCTAGCCAAAGCTTGTCAAAATTTGCCACGCGGAATAAAGGAGCCAGAGCCTCAGCCTTTTCACCAATAGTAACCATACGCTCTAAAACCACTCCGGAAATAGGGGCAAAAATTTTTAATTGACTACTTAACTGCTGGTTTTTTTCTAGTGCCTTGATATCGTCTTCAGTAACACCGGAAATTTGTAATAATTGTCGAGTTTCATTCAGGTGGGATACAAAAACATGGTAATTGGCTTTGGTTTGTAGCCATCGCCTATCAGCGATCACGCCTTCTTTATATAGCTTCTTATCCCGAGCATAGTCGGCCCGTGCTAATTTCAAATCATTAACAGACTTCAAGTGATGTAGTTGTAAGGTTAATAGCTCAGGACTATTAATAGTCGCTAAAACCTGCCCTTTTTGTACTTGATCACCGATACTCGCCTTAATCTCATTAATCAAACCAGCTTGTGTGGTACTCACTATATATTCATTTTCAGGAGGAATACTCACTATAGCCGGGGCATCTAATAAAGGCACAGATCTAATCACCTCGAGTTTACCCAGCTTAACCCCCAGATTATAAATCTGTGCCTGGGATAACTCTATTTGCGGATCAGCAGCAACGGCAAAACGACTGACTAACAATAATATAATCATAACTCTCATGGCATCACTCCTACCGCCTGGTTATAAAAAGCAATATCACGCTGAAAACGTACGCTACTTTCCTGTGCGTTTTCAATCGCCGATTGAGCACGCGCCTGAATCCGTAAATAATCCATCAACTCGATCTCTCCCGCCGCAAAACTTACCTGTGCAATTTTCAACAACTTCTTTGCATTTTCTTGCATCTGTTTGGCAATATCTAATTGCGCCGTATCAACTTCTAGCTCATGCTCTGCTTCATGCAATTCTTCTAATAAGTTTCTGTAAATATGTTCTTTGTTAGCTGTCGCAGCAATATATTCCCGATTCGCGGCAGCAACCATCGGAGCAATATAAGCGTGCCCCCCAAAAGGTATGTTCACATTAAACGCGATACTATTAACTATGTTGTCTGTTCTCGAACCTCTTTCAGATACCCCTCCTACTGCCACGGTCGTCTGCCCTGATCCTTGTGCCTTGAGCCATTCCACTTGTGCTTTTTTGCGTGCGATAATGGAATTAATTGCTAACAGGCTGGGGTGTGCCTCATTGATCGTATTTTCTTTGCTTTTTTCTTCATTAAATTGCTCTGGTACCTTGTGGCTCAGCGTCAAAAAGTAATAGCGCTTACGTGCATGCATAAGCGCTGCTTCGGTATTAATCAATGCCTCCTTTTTATCCAATAGCTCGCTCTCGGCTAGGTAATAATCTGCTTTAGGCAAGTCACCCACTTCTACCCGGCGCTGCACGGTCCTGGCTAATTTTTGCGCATAAGTGAACTCCTTTTTCTTCATTTGAAAGCGTGCCAATGCCAATTTCTGTGCCCATAAAGCCTCGCGCACCAGGCCAGCAACTTTTAATTTAATGGCGTTGACTGTATTTCCCACTCCTTGCCTGGCTTGCGTAGCTAATTGCAAGCCCGCATCGCGCTGCCCCCAGTTCCAGACGGGCACTTGAATTGAGCCATCAAATTCGTACGCGCCAAGATTTGTGCCTGAAAAGTCACCTTTATAATAGGTTTGCAACTGCGGTGCTCCTGATATCCAGCGACTACCGCGCTCCTGAAGTGCCACACTTTCCTGATGCATAGCTGCAATCAACGCATAATCAGGATATTTTTCTACAGTTTGCATCACTAAATCTGGCAACCTTAATTGCGGATCAATAACCATTAAATCAACATGATCAACAATATGTTGCGGCTCTGCCTGTGCGCTCGGAAATACAGCTCCCCCAGCAACTAATAGCAGCGCAATAAAATTGATAATAAGCATTTTTATCTCTATACAAAGAAAATAACGCAGACATACACACAAGACTCAGTATGATTTTCTGCATCTATGTTTACAGCTGAAACTCAGTCGTACCCAGAGTTATAGCTAAGGCTCCCTAACTGAAGAAACGACTCGGGATGGGAAGATGTACTTAGCAATAAACAGAATCAAAACAGTGCTACCTTGCCAACAATCTAACATCGGACACCGCTCTAAAGCAATGACCTATAGAGGAGGTCCACGAGGGGTAGCAGTCGATAATCTGAGCGCTGCTTTTGAAAGCGTAAGATATGCTGAAGGGGACATGGCTATTGGTAGAGCAATAGCAGGGGAAGAATTTGTTTGCCTAAAGATTAGGCTGGCGTTACTAGGCTCGCATTCCAGTAATTTTTTTTGCACAATGGTCAGCTTGATACCGATCAATGCATCGCAATGCCCCAAATCCAGTGCGGCAATTTCGCTCTGCTGCCTGACTTGTACAGTAAAGCCATGAAAATGCACGCTATGATTACTCGCCGCCTGGACATGAAGATGCGCATGCACCAGAGGCGCAACACTTTGCAATGCCAAGAGCAATAGTAATAGTGAGCGATGGAAAAATATTTTCATAGGCTAAGACTACGCTAAAACTCTCTAATGATCACGAACTTTTGTAAAAATGGCTGCGTACTTAATTCTATTGCCAAAACCAGCCACCCTCTGCGATCAGCTGACACAAAATATTGGCTGATACGGCATCATGGCGCAGGTTTTGCCAATCAGTAATACTTAAGCTATTTGTTTCGCTCATTAGAGGTAAGTTCCTCACTCCCTCTAAGCCAACGGCATAGCTTTCACCAGCCATAAATAACTCCCCACCCTTATCATTACTAGTCCAAGCGAACCGGTAATACGTGTTTCTTTGCAACACTTCTCCAGTGTCAAACCGGCTAGTAAGCTCATCAATGTCAGGTAAATCGGTACTCGCCTCTGCGGCTATCGTTGCCAGACCTGGCTTAGTCTCAGTAACGAACCGGCCTAAAACAGTTGCTAACTGAGGTTCTGCCTGATCAATCGTAAGGTGTAACATATGCTTTAATCTTGCCACAGCTTGGATATCAATCTCAGCACCATGCTGATTCAACACTAGGTCTGGATCCTGGTAGCGGCTTTTGCCCAGGCCGTGCTCTAACAAAGTATTGACTAATGCATCCAGCATATCAACAGCAGAAGGTGCACGAAAGCCAATCGAATAGGTCATGCAATCATTAACAGCGACACCATGATGAGCAAAATGCGGAGGCAGGTATAGCATATCCCCAGGCAGTAAGTCCCAGCTTTGATCAGGCGTAAACTCAGACAGGATTTGCAACTCCAGGCCATCAATTAATTTCGCTTCATGAATAGGCTGGTCGCCGAACTGCCAGCGCCGTGTCCCCATTGCCTGGAGTAGAAAAACATCGTAAGCATCGGTATGCGGCCCAACACTACCGGATTCAGTCGCATAACTGATCATCAGGTCATCGCGTCGCCAATCAGGGATAAAATTAAAGATGTCGAGTAACGCCTGTAATTCCGGTAAATGCTTATCGACGTCCTGCACCAGCAGCGTCCAGTGAGTTTCAGGTAGGCGGGCAAAATCGCTATCTGTCAAAGGACCTGTAGAGACCTGCCAGGCACTGCCATCGCGCCCATACTCCTCTATCAATCGGGATTCAATCTCAGGCTCACAGGCAAGACCGGCTAATTCTTCTGCAGAAATAGGCGACTCAAATTCAGGAAATGCCTGGCGGATCAATAAGGGCTTTTTCTGCCAATATTTTTGTAAAAATTGCTGCTGATTTAAGCCGGTATTAAAAAATTTCACCACATTTCCCCGCTAGATACAGAGGAGTACAATAGCTTTAACTATTGCTGTCACCAGAAAAAGCTAACGCTTTTTTTACTCCTGTTGGTTAACTATTTCGCTCTGCTTCGAGTATTTGAATAACCGGCAAGGTATCTGGGCGCATACCACGCCACAGATAAAATGCTTCTGCTGCCTGCTCAACCAGCATCCCTAAGCCATCCAGACTGTTACTCGCATGTTGTTCATAACCCCAGCGTACAAACGCAGTGGCTTTATTTGCATACGCCAGATCATAACAGCTCCCTTGCTCTGCCAGTAATCCAGCGGCTAAAGGCGGCAACTCATCAGTCAAGCTGGCTGAAGTGGCATTTAAAATCAAGTCAAACGACTGTCCTTTTAAAGCATCATAACCACAGGCGTTTATTTTTGCTTTATGGCAAAATTCATCAGCCAGGGTTACAGCTTTAGCAACTGTCCGGTTAGCAATAGTCATTGATAGCGGCAATTGTTCCAGAATAGGCAGGATAATTCCCCTGCTTGCTCCACCCGCTCCCAGAATAAGAATCCGTTTTTGCTTTAAGCTTATCCCATGATTATTCTGTATATCAGTCACCAACCCGATGCCGTCGGTATTATCGCCCAAGATACGACCGTCTGCCTGCACAGCCAGTGTATTCAAAGCCTTAGCTAACTCAGCACGTTCGGTTTTTAATTTGGCATACTCCCAGGCGAGTTCTTTTAAGGGGACGGTACAATTTAAACCACGACCGCCTGAAGAAAAAAAATCCTTAACCGCCCGTGGAAATTTCTCAGCGGAAACCAGTTGCGTTGAGTATTCCATTAATTGCTCCGTTTGTTCGGCAAATAATGTATGAATACGCGGAGATTTACTATGTTCAATCGGCGAGCCAAAAACCGCATAGTGATCAATTTGACTCATATTTTCTGCTCCTTAAGCCACTCTGCAACGCTTTTGGCATAGTAAGTCAATATCGCATCACTTCCAGCGCGTTTAAACGACAGCAAAGATTCTAACACCACCTCCTGTTCATTTAGCCAGCCATTAAGGCTTGCCGCTTTTAGCATCGCATATTCGCCACTGACCTGATAAGCAAATACGGGAACGGCAAACTCATCTTTTACTCGGCGAATAATATCTAGATACGGCATGCCCGGCTTCACCATCACCATATCCGCCCCTTCCTCCAGATCCAGCTGCACTTCACGTAAGGCTTCATCTGAATTGGCAGGATCCATCTGATAGGTGAATTTATTGCCTTTGCCTAAATTGCCAGCCGACCCGACTGCATCCCGGAAAGGCCCATAAAAACTGGAGGCATATTTGGCTGAATAGGCCAATATCTGGGTATTTATATACCCTTCAGCTTCTAGAGCCTCGCGGATAGCGCCAATCCGTCCGTCCATCATGTCCGAAGGAGCAACCACATCTGCACCAGCTTGTGCATGTGACAACGCCTGCTTGACCAAGACAGCCACAGTTTCATCATTAACCACATAGGCTTGTTCATTAATCAATCCATCCTGACCATGTGAAGTAAATGGGTCTAATGCAACATCAGTCATCACGCCTAATTCCGGGCAGACGGCTTTAATAGCACGCACTGCACGCTGCGCTAGTCCTTCTGGGTTATAGGCTTCTGCCGCATCATCTGATTTGACACTCGCCGGGGTCACCGGAAATAAAGCTAACATAGGAATTCCCAACGCATGACACTGCTTAGCTTCTGCTACCAGCAAATCAATCGACAACCTTTCTACACCCGGCATAGAGGCAACAGCCTCTTTTTTATTTTCACCTTCAATAACAAACAAAGGATAAATTAAGTCATTACTGGAAAGCTGATTTTCCGACATCAAGCGCCTAGAAAAATCATGATAGCGCATCCGGCGCATACGAGTTTTGGGGAAATTAATGCTATTCTTCATTCCATTTATTTATCTAGTGAGCGATTACTTATACAATTAGGAGTCAAGATTTAATAATACACAGAAGTTTGACGCAGAATTTTTGTTCGTTTTCAAGGTTTAGTAATAGGCGCATAGCAAGCTACAAAACTATGACTACAACCCGGAAAAACGGATAAAAAGACAAGTCAAGATCCGAATATTATTAAACCCTCGTTCCTGTGCCATTAAAATGTTCATTGTACAGAAAACACGCCCTATACTAAAACCCAAGCCTCTATAATGACTCAAATACTAATACGCACTCTATTTACTGGATTTTTCCTCTTCATTAGCATAACCGCTACAGCAGCGACGGAAAAACTACTGGCACCGCAACTGGTGATTGACAACACCTCTCAGGTTTTGCTCAAGAAACTAAAAGAGCCGGGCTTTGCCAACAATAAAACCGAAATCCGCAGTTTTGTAGATAACGCTATCTTTCCCCATGTTGATACCGTGCGCATGTCAGCACTGGTATTAGGAAAACACTGGCGCAAAGCCAGCAAGCAACAAAAAAAGCAATTTATTGCCGCGTTTAAAGAGCTACTGGTCAACACCTATTCAACCACTTTTACCGAACAATTTAATGACTGGACGATTAATTATTTACCCTTAAAACTAGACCCCAGTGACAAAACAACGACCGTTAAAACCATCGTCTCGCAATCAGGTAAGGCGAATGCAAAGATAGATTATGCAATGGTGCTGCGTAATGAACAGTGGAAAATCTATGATTTAAAGGTCGAAGGAATCAGTTTAGTAATCAGCAATCGTGAAACCTTTAACCAGATGATCAGAAACACAGGTTCACTAGATACAGTGATTACTAAAATGCAAGCGAAAAATCATCCGCCTTAATTTTCTATTTCACCATAGCCGGCCAACTTCACAAGCTATAGCATAATGCTAAAGGTAAGCTATTACAATTCTATTGAGGTGATTTATGGCCAAAGCGGCATCTCCTATTCATCTGCAAAAAGAACTAATCAAATCCACCACCTTGGCAGCTAGCCTCGCACATTAGAACAAGTGGAATATTAGGTTTTTTTAGGACTTAGCATAGCTACAACAAATAATACAGAACGTATTTAGCTATCCGTTCTCGATTAGCCAGGGTTAAAATTGAGACTATTGAAGCGCCTGCTATCAATCCTGATACAGTTTTTCTGCACTTGAAGAAAAACGTCACTCAGGACTTCTAGTTGAAACAATAACAACGTCACCTGTTCGTTATCAGGCATCATTCCCTCGTACCCAGGTCAATGAGAGAAAATTAGTTATCTGGCTGCAAAAATCGCCGGAGAAATTCTTAATAAACTATGACAAGAGGGGCAAAACTTCTGTTTTGAAATAGTATCTTCACATCCATCCAAAATAGACTTTCCTGAATTCGTTAAATAAAACATGCGTATAGCAAAAGACTGAAGAAAGAGGTCATAATATTCCTGATGATAAAATTGAAAATCGTATCCCTCGCCTTTTAGAACATGTTAAAACAGCTTTGCCTTTATGCGACCAAGTCTGGGCTTTAGATAACTCATCAGCTATTAACTCCTTTGTGCCTGTTTTTACAATTTATAATGATATTGAGCATAAAATAGACATGCACCTTTCACTTACCAGAGTGGGCCGATAAGCTATAAGGAAAGTACACAAGATAACTTAAGCAGCAAAAAACTGGAAGCGTACTTATTTCCAGGAGCCTAACACCACATAAATAACTTTAAAATGGAAGAATTGGTAACACTTATTCAGGCTAACATCCAATACGCCCATTTTATTATTTTTGCTACTTTGCTCCTGGCTGGCTTAAATATCCCTATTTCTGAAGATGCGATGATTTTTGTTTCAGCGCTCCTGGCAAGCAAGTACCCTGATTATTTACCCCGTTTATTTATCGGCGTGTATCTGGGGGCTTTTTCCTCCGATTTAATCTCTTACAGCTTAGGCCGATTTGTCGGGCCAAAAATACTTGAGGTCCGGTTTTTTGCCAATATGGTATCTTCCGAAAGACTCTCCAAAATTTCTGCTTACTATCAAAAATATGGGGTCATTACTTTGATCCTGGGGCGCTTTATTCCTTTTGGGGTAAGGAATGCCCTGTTTTTAACGGCAGGTCTAGGGAAAATGAATTTTATCAAATTCGCCTTGTCCGACTTACTCGCCTGCACTATCTCAACACTAAGCTTTTTTACACTTTACTTTCACTATGGAAATAGAGTTATCAGCTATATCAAACAAGGAAATATAGTGATCTTCGCCCTGTTGTTGCTTATTATTGTTGCCATTTGGTACCGTAAGAAATAGGCAGCTTAAAGCTTATTTTAGCTGGTAGCTAAAAAGCATCATGAAGAACAAGAGTGTGCTTGTCACGTCTCTTTTTAGCTGGGCACCTCGATTAACTCCGACACCTCAAAGGATATCGCTAATATCAAGAAAAGGACAAGCCTCTGCAGTTAACAATGCAGCATCCATAAATTCCGCTTCGATGGTAGTGTAACCAGACATGGTTGTGGCGCCTCCAGTGGAAACAGACCCATCAGGGTTTACTGTACTGGTATTTTTAAGTGGGTTTGCAGGACTAACAACTTTGTAACCCAATTGAGATAACCAATCCATATATTTCGAAAAATTCAGCTTACCTTCCTCAGGACTAGAGGGCTGATTGCCGCCAAGGAATACTTGACCATTAGAGGCATCCTCACTTTAATCTAGATTTACACTATGCGAATTAAATTCTCAATATGCATGGCTCTCTGAGGAACTTTTTTCAAGTTATTCTGAATATTAGCATAGCGCATAATAACTCCTACCGCTCACGTACTATTTATCTTTTAAATCAGTTTATTATGATATATTTACGTTAAATTTAAACGCTTATCTGCCTCAGAAACAACAATGACAACCCCTTTTAACTCACACCCTGTCGAACTTAACCAGCACCAGATTTTCCCAGTAATATCTTCGATTTGTTGGCCGATGATCATGAATGTTACCTTTCGACTTATATCTAGGAGGCTGTCCGAGAATAGAAGCCGTAGCGAGGGAAAGCCTTTTTGAGTCAGTTTTTTCGAACATTTGCGCTCTTTAACGAAAATATTCGGGAAAAATGACCAAAAGGGATTTTTCCGTAGTAGGGTCTCTATTCTTGGACAGCCTCCTAGGGGATTGTCTCCTCCTCTTTTGCCTGAAACAAACACACCTGTTTCATACACTAATAGATTTTAATTTGGTAACTACTCAGCAAAGCTGAGTAGTTACTATAATCGATTTATAATCAATAACTTCAAGAAAACCTTCTCCTTTTATTGTATGGCTTGAATGTGCGTTGCAGCCAATTAAATTGAATTGTCGCTACATAAACTTCTCTGAACTTTAAAATGCTACTACTGCTCAGGATTATCGCAATATTTATCAAATGCGGCCTGAGTGTTCGCAAACTTCTGTATCTTTGCCAGCTCCCAGGGGCGTTCACATTGTTGAGTGTCTGCACACCAGAGATAGCCTGCTGATGAAATGCAAGCATGCGCATCCCGGTCTGAACCCACCATTGCCGCTTCAGAGCCCTGGGGAGCTTTAGTTGTACATGCCGTAAGCGCAATTAAAAATAAACTGCCGCATAGAAATTTAATCTGCATGATGTCCTCCTTATATTTTATATAATGTGTTACTAGTGACTGAAAAACTCTCTAAACACAACTACTCAGCCAGCCAGTCTCTGGCATGTAAATAATCTATGTACAATACAGATTCAGGACTGCCTTCTTCAGGGCTCCAGTCATATTTCCAATGTACGACTGGCGGCATGGACATTAGTATCGATTCAGTACGCCCTCCTGATTGCAAACCGAACAATGTGCCACGATCGTAGACCAGGTTAAATTCAACATATCGTCCACGACGATAGAGCTGAAAATCACGCTCGCGCTCACCATATCCTGTCGCTTTACGTTTTTGGACTATCGGCAAATACGCCTTTAAGAAATGCTCTCCCACGCTTTGCATAAAAACAAAGCTTTGCTCAAATCCCGGTGCATTTAAATCATCAAAAAATAATCCGCCTACCCCTCGTGTTTCATCTCGGTGCTTAAGGTAAAAGTACTCATCACACCATTTTTTATATTTAGCATAGACATTTTTGCCAAATGGGTCACAAGCGTCTTTTGCGGTTTTATGCCAAAAAATAGCATCCTCTTTAAATGGGTAATAAGGCGTTAGATCAAAACCACCACCAAACCACCAGATGGGTTCTTCACCTTCTTTTTCAGCAATAAAAAAACGCACATTGGCATGCGAAGTCGGCACATAGGGATTATGCGGGTGGATCACCAGAGAAACACCCATTGCCTGAAAATCACGTCCTTCTAATTCTGGGCGTTTTGCGGTTGCAGAAGCGGGAAGTTTGTGACCGAACACGTGCGAAAAATTAACACCTGCCTGTTCAAAAGCTTTGCCATTGGTTAATACTCGCGATCGTCCACCGCCCCCTTCTGCTCTATCCCAGGAATCTTCGACAAAGACAGCACCACCATCCTCATTTTGTAAGCCCGCACAAATACTATCTTGAAGCCCCATTAGGAAAGCCTTTACTTGTTCAATTTTATTTTGACTGGGTTGGTTCTGGTTAAGCTCTGTCACTCTTCATTTCCTCCTTAAAGTGTTTTTCTACGTACAAACCGGGGTTTTTTAAGTAAAATTAACTTTCTGTTTTTATAGCTACCAAAATGAATTCACAAAAAGATACTTTATATGCCACTCCGTTGGGTGATGTCGACGGTTTTAAATTCGATGGCAGCGTTGTCGATGTTTTTCCAGACATGATTCAGCGTTCAGTCCCAGGTTACAGTGCCATCATCTCTGCCATCGGCTTGCTTGCCAGTCGCTTTGCGCACGCGGATAGCGTTTGCTATGACCTGGGTTGTTCATTAGGTGCTGCTACACTGTCCATGCGCCATAAAATCTCAGCCGCAAATTGTAAAATTATTGCCGTGGATAATTCCACTGCGATGCTATCCCGTTGCCAGAAAATTATCGCCAGAGATACCGCTCCTATTCCTGTAGAGCTGGTGTGTAGCAATATTCAGGATATTAAAATACAAAATGCCTCGGTGGTTGTGCTGAATTTTACCTTACAATTTATTCCTCTGCATGAGCGTAATGATTTTATAAAAAATATATATGCCGGTCTGAATCCTGGAGGCTTATTAATTCTATCAGAAAAACTAATGTTTATCGACGAACGGCAGCAAAGTTTACAAACAGAAATGCATCATGCGTTTAAAAAGGCTAATGGCTACAGTGACATGGAAATCAGCCAAAAACGCGCTTCACTGGAAAATGTGTTAATCCCTGAAACATTCGCTGCACATAAAAACCGCCTCTTACAATCGGGATTTGATAATACCGAAGTCTGGTTTCAATATTTTAATTTTGCTTCTATGATTGCCTTGAAATGATTGATTATCAACCACTCTACAACTTGCTGGTCGAACGAAATGCCGAGTACTGGAGTGCTACGCTACCCGTGCAAATTCAGCAAAAACTTAACCCCGATGCGCATGGCAATTTTACTAAGTGGAATGCAGCTGTAGAGCAATTACCCCTACCGAAAAACCCAAGCATACAGCTTGACGACAAAGGTTTTAAGATCGGCCTGCCTAATGAGTTATCTACACAAGAACTGCAACAACTGGATACGGGCTTAAAGAATCTGTTTCCCTGGCGGAAAGGGCCGTATAATTTATTTGGTTTACATCTGGATACTGAATGGCGATCCGACTGGAAATGGGAGCGTATCCAAGATCATATTAGTCCATTAGATAAGCGCCTTGTTTTAGATGTCGGTTGTGGCAATGGCTACCATTGCTGGCGTAGTCTGGGTGCAGGTGCACAAATGGTGGTTGGGATAGACCCTGTGCAATTGCATGTATTACAGTTTCAGGCGATACGACGCTTATTTGGCGAAGCCCCAGTGTATGTCCTGCCCTTAACTCTGGAAGAGATTCCAGCAAAGACGCGTATTTTTGATACGGTATTTTCCATGGGGGTACTTTACCATCGCCGCTCACCCATTGATCATTTAACAGATTTACGCGACTGCTTACGCAGTGGTGGCGAACTGGTTTTAGAAACGCTGGTCGTCGAAGGTAAACAAGGCGAGGTCTTAGTTCCGGAGGGGCGTTATGCGCGGATGCGTAATGTCTGGTTTTTACCTACTTGCGATACATTGGTCAGCTGGATGAAGCGCTGTGGCTTTAAAAATATACGCGTTATCGATGTTAATCAAACCAGTATGCAGGAGCAACGAGCTACCCCGTGGATGACTTTTAACTCGCTAGAAGATTTTTTAGACCCTGATGATCCAGATTTGACTATTGAAGGGCACCCAGCGCCGAGGCGAGCTACTTTTATTGCGACGATTGATTAAGGAAGATGCTAGCTTACGTCTTTTTATTGCTGCGCAAAAAAAATCTAACCCAACCTACGGACAATACTATTTACATTGCACTTGCGTTGGTGATGACTTGAGTCGATGCCAGCTCCAGGCCTAGCTTGTAACACTCACTTGCACGTTCTTGATCACCCTCTTGTGCAAGAAAGTTGCCCAGAATTCGATAGGCTTCAACAGTCGGCTCGATACCGATGCTTTTAGCCAGGTATTTTTTAGCTTTTTTGGAAAACTCACATTTAATAGAAACCTTACCTAAAACACGCAATAAGATCGGATCATTACCGTGTTGCAACAACCATTTCTCGGCCATCTCTAGTTGACCTCGGAAATCTATGGACTGAACGCTGCCGAATAACACCAGCAAGGTCATATCCCATTTATGATTTAACGATTTGACCAGATTCTTTTCAATCTTAGCTCCTGCGCCCGCTTCAATCATTGCGGCATAATAAATAGCAGGAACTCCCGACATTGTTTTGACATGTTCAGGAACACTTTCCCAAAGCTCCTGAATTTCTCGCGCATTTTCATGCTCTGCAGCTTCTTTAAGTAAAACGCTGTAAGTCTCTACTTCTAATAATCTTACCTCTGCTTCCAAAAAAACTTTATTCTCATGAAAAGCGGGTAGCAAAGAACGAATTGCTTTCCAGTCACCTAGTTGCTGATAGGTTTGATGTAGTAGCTTTAAAACGCTGGCATGTGACGAATCAATAGAGTGCAATTTTGTCAGTGTTTCCAGCGCCTGATCAAATTGCTTCTGCGATAAATGCAATTCCGCCTGGGTTAAGCCAACTGCTACTTCAGACCCTGGAGCATCCTTTGTAGCCCGCTGCAAATACTCATCCCGCTTGTCCATTGCGCCACGAGAATGGGCGGCACGTGCCGCTGTTAAATAATGTATTAACGGTGCGCCACTATTGGAGGCGTGTTTAATTAAAGTTTTCTCGGCACGTTCCCAGTTACCTTCCGCCGAATCAACCAACCCGGAAATCAGGGCATCTTGAGATCGGTTAAATTTAACGGATTTTCCACGCATTTTGATCCTGCCAGGCAGGCGCATAAACCAGCCTATAATTCTGAATAAGACATAGAAAATAAAGAAACTGATAATCAGCCCGACAGTAAAGACAATCAGCGAAGTTTCCATAACCCAGTGCCCGACACCAATCAGCACATACCCCGGATCGTTATATTGCTGTATCCACTCATGGACAATAAAGGCAAAACCTACCGCAGCAACGAGAGCCCCGAGAAAAAATAGAATATTCTTCATAATGCTACTGCCTTTTTATTGAGCGTCCTGAGAATCAGGTTTTGTTAAGGGCTTGGTATCTACAACTGGCTGCGAAGCCATATCTGAGTCCAGTCTTAGCTTGGCTATATTGCGTAGCATTTTAAGCGATTGACTAATATCTGGAAAATTACTTCTTATCTTTATCTTCTTTAACTGCTCTAATTCGCTGTTGAAATTTTTATAGGCAGCATCGTTAGTAAAGTTCTTACTTAGCCATTGCTGTACATCAGCAATCCCAGCCTGGTAAAGAACATCGTCATGCTGCACTAAAGCCAATTTGACTATCACTAGCTTGGTGCTGAGCTGCTCGGTTATAAAGGCTTTCTGTTGAGGGCTAAGAATCGCATTAACCGGAGTATCCAGGCGCTTGATAGTCACAATTCCTTCAATTTCTACCAGAACATTATTTAAAACATCATTTATGTCATCGGTTGACTTAATATCTTCAGAGGCTGTTTCACGTGCTTGTTGCTGGTCTTTCGCCTTACCCGAATAGGGAAGAAACACATTTAGTTTAGCGACATCTTCTTCCAGCATTTCCAGCTTGGAATAAATACCTACCACATCAGCAACCTGTACTTTTTTTACTGCGGAAATTTCCTTGGCTATCTGGCTGCGCACTTTGAACGCCGCCGTGTCACCACTCTCGCGCAAGCGGATATCCGCTGCCTTTAATGCTTCAATAGTGGTCGAGACATCACCCATTAAATGCAGGCGTCGACTGGCAACACTGAGTAAATATTCTGCATCGGCAACCAGCCAGTCACCTCGTGTTTTCCCTAGCTGGCGTTGGATATGCTGGATTGACTCTTTTAAACGTGCAAAGCTATTGGATAAGCGTTCATTGTGTAAATCACTTTGCTCATTAAGTTTACGCTGATAGTCAGTTTCTTTACTGCCTACCTCAGCACTTAAACTGGTTATTTGTGTGTGAATGGCAACCAGCTGATTCTGATATCCTGAAATCTGCTTAGTCAATTCCAGCATCTGCTGAGAATCTTTACTTAATACCCCACCTAAGTCTTGTTGTTTATCACGTAATTGCTGTATGAGTAGAAAGCCTGAACCAGCCAGACCTAAAATAATTAAGATAATAATCAGACCAAACCATGCACCATTGCCAGATTTCATGGGTACAGATTCTGGCAGTGGTGTTGCTTGCACTGACTCTGGTTGTTTTTGTTCTTCTTGTATAATTTCAGCCATGTTGTTCCTCTTTCAATATTGCATTTATCATTGCCGCATCAGACGCCTCATCAGCAATAATAATATTCTTAAACCCGATTTTTTTAGCTAAGTCCCGTACTCTCTGGCTAATAACAAGTACCGGGGTATGTAGCAAATTCTTTTTAATATCTTCTTTAGCCAGCATTTTCAGGAGATTTCTGAGCGCATCCCCACTATAAATCAGGATGGCAGCCAATGCTTTATGGCGTAAATACTCGCCTATCAAACCACTGTCAGAAACTGGTATTACGCGTTTATATACCTCCAAATAGTCTACCCTGGCACCATGCTTGCGTAAGTTATCGGCTAAAAATTCGCGCCCACCTGCGCCTCTTATAATCAGACAGGATTGACCTTGCATATCCTGCATTTCGGGCATTGCCAGTATCGCTTCGCTGTTAAACCCTAGTTGCGGCACTAGTACATCTCTAACTCCATGTGCCTGCAAAGCCTGATAACTCGCTTTTCCTACCGCGATACACGAGATTTTTTGCAAGCATTCTATTTTGCCACTAATTAACGGCAGTGCAAAATTTATCGCATTAACGCTGACAAAAATAACATGCTGATATTGCTCTATCTCTTGTATATGCTGACTATCCAGAGCAGATAAATCCCTGGCTTGAATTTCTAGCACTGGAAAGCGTATTGCTTGCCAGCCTTGTTGCTCTATCAACCTACACATATTTTCCGATTGATGAGCAGGACGAGTAACTAATATTTTTCTTCCCGAGCACATCTTTTTTCCAGGCAGAACTATTCAAGCTTAGGCGTATAAATCCATTAGCACCTTAGCTGCGCCCATAGCCAGCAGTTCATCAGCCACCGCGCGTCCAATGGATTCTGCCTCTGCAATAGGACCGGTTTTCTCTGCGCGATAAATAATACTGCCATCAGGCTTACCGACTAAGCCTCGCATATACAATTGATCACCACGCAATTCGGCAAAACCTGCAATAGGAACCTGACAGCCGCCATTCAAACGCTCATTCATCGCACGTTCCGCACTGACTCTAATGGTAGATTCCTTATCCCGTAGGGGGACGAGTAATTGATTTATTTCCACATCGTCCACACGACATTCAATCCCGACAGCTCCCTGCCCGATTGCCGGTAAACTAATAGTACTATCTAACCGCTGAGTAATTCTATCAGCAAAGCCCAGACGTTTTAATCCAGCTGCTGCCAAAATAATAGCATCATAATCTCCCGCATCCAGTTTGGCCAGGCGGGTATTCACATTACCTCGTAGAAATAATATTTGTACACCTGGCTGACGCTCGGCGACTTGACATTGACGACGTAAACTAGAAGTGCCAATCCTGGCACCGACAGGTAACTCTTGTATCGACTTATACTTATTAGATACAAAGGCATCACAAGGGTCTTCACGCGGCAATATAACCGCTAAATGCAAGCCTTCTGGAAACTCAACAGGAACATCCTTCATAGAATGTACCGCAATATCTGCTGCGCCTTGGAGCATGCCCTGCTCTAGTTCTTTAACAAATAAACCTTTGCCGCCGATTTTAGCTAAAGGCGCATCCAGAATTTTATCACCCTTAGTAACCATTTTCACAAGTTCGGTTTTTATCTTTGGGTGGGCTTGCTGTAATCGATCCGCAACATATTTAGCCTGCCATAAGGCCAGAGGGCTTTGCCTTGTTGCAATTTTAATAATTCGTTGAGTCACTCGTCTTCCTAATTTTCATTTACCATAACGCCTGACATTGTACCTTTTTATGCTGTTTATTAGCATATTAATCTGTGTTTTTCTTGATCTCTCAGTTAATTCTTAAAAAATACACGCTGACGGCTCTTTTCAACTATAGTAATAGAGATAATAAAAATAATAAACGCAGCTGGCACCTTAATTTTCACCTGAAAGCAAATAGTTATTGCTATGCATATTATTGAAAAAACCGCATTACATTCGTTGCATACCGAATTACAAGCAAAAATTACGTCCTTTGCTGGATATGCAATGCCCTTACATTACCCTGCAGGAATCATCAAAGAACATCTGCACACCCGCTCTAAGGCAGGTTTTTTTGATATTTCTCATATGGGTCAAATACAGCTGATTGGCGATCAATCTGCTGCCGAATTAGAAAAACTTGTCCCTGGCAACATCCAGAACTTGGAAACTGGAAGGCAGCGCTATACCGTGCTGACCAATAAATCCGGGGGGATTATTGATGATTTGATCATTGCAAATCTTGGCACACATTTGCTGCTTATTGTTAATGCTGCGCGTAAAAACACGGTCTTACAACACCTGCAAAATCACTTGCCACACCACTGCCAGATTAGCTTGCAATCAGAGCAAGCTCTGTTGGCACTGCAGGGCCCACAAGCCATTGCGGTACTTGAGCAGTACGATACCCGGCTTAGCTCCATGCCCTACATGAGCATCAGCCAAACAGCGATAAATGATATTCCTTGCACCATTAGTCGCAGCGGTTATACCGGTGAGGATGGTTTTGAAATTTCAGTTAGTAATAAAAATGTCCTCACCCTTGCACAACTCCTGCTAAGCCATGCAGAGGTTTTACCTATCGGCTTAGGGGCTCGGGATAGTCTACGCCTGGAAGCAGGGCTATGCTTATATGGCCATGAGCTTTCGCCCAATATTACTGCCGTAGAAGCAAATTTAGCATGGCTCGTTGCGAAAGATCGCAGTAACTATTTAGGTGCAAAAAGGATACTCTTCCAATTTTGCGAAGGGGCTGAACGCTACCGAGTGGGCATTGCAACCCAAGGTAAAAACATACTCAGAGAAGGCTCCGAATTATTTGATCAGCAAGGCGACAAAGTTGGCTATATTAGCAGTGGCAGCTTTGGTGCCAGCCTACAAAAACCGGTAGCAATGGGCTATGTATTTGCTGATTTTATTACCCCTGGCAAGCCGCTTGTTTGCAATCAGCGGAATAAAAAAATTCCGGTGACTGTAACCCAACTACCCTTTATAAAACACCGTTATTATCGTAGCAAGGATTAAGGACACCTTTGCCTTGATTACCAAGCTGTCACTGAAACCTTAGTCTATGGGCAATAAAAAAATTCCGTTAACAGAACTGGAAATGCCAGGTGCCTTTGCGCAACGCCACATAGTCTCCAATACCCAGCAAATCCAAAAGATGTTACATGAACTGGGTTTACAATCACTAGAAGATATTATAAGCACTGCTTATCCTGACAATATAGTCGAGCACGAAACTATCGAGCTGATTGATGCCATGAGCGAAAGCGCTGTCATCGAATATTTACGTAAAATACAGGCGCGCAACAAAACTTTCACATCATTAATCGGCATGGGTTATTATGACACGGCTATGCCCGCCGTGATAAAACGTAATGTACTGGAAAATCCTGCTTGGTACAGCGCCTATACACCATAACAGGCTGAGGTTAGTCAGGGACGACTGGAGGCACTGATTAATTTTCAGCAGCTAATCATTGATTTAACTGCTATGGATATTGCCAATGCGTCTCTATTAGATGAAGCAACTGCTGCTGCAGAAGCAATGAACATGAGCCGGCGTATTAGTAAAAGTGACTCTAACAACTATTTTGTCGATCAACTGTGTCATCCCCAAACCACTGCGGTACTGCAAACGCATGCAGCACCCCTAGAGCTAAAAATAGTATTAGGAAATCCGTTAAAAGATTTTGCCAAACAACACTGCTTTGGGGTGCTTGTCCAATACCCTAATACGCTTGGTGAAGTTAACGATTTTCACCAATTAGGCAGACAAGCCAAAGAAAGATCGGCGTTACTCACGATTACCACCGATCTGCTCAGCCTGGTCATACACAAAGCACCAGCCGACTTTGGAGCCGACATGGTCATTGGTAATGCGCAACGTTTCGGAATACCGATGGGTTATGGTGGTCCTCATGCTGCTTATTTTGCCTGTAAAGATAAACATAAGCGCTCCATGCCTGGGAGAATAATAGGCGTTTCCAAAGACAACCACGGTAACTGCGCTTACCGCATGAGCTTACAAACCCGTGAACAGCATATCAGGCGCGAAAAAGCGACCAGTAATATCTGTACGGCTCAGGTGCTGTTAGCAGTTTTATCTGGATTTTATGCCGTTTATCATGGTGAATATGGGCTAAAAATGATCGCCCAACGAGTACACCGCTATAGTCAAATCCTTGCCCAGGGTCTGGTACAGCTAGGTTACCATGTAAATAATCAGCCTTACTTTGATACCATTATCATTCACACCCCTTACAAAGCGCATAAAATAGCTTCCAGAGCTGAAGAAGCAAGGATAAACCTGCGCATTATTGATAACAATACTCTGGGCATTTCCTTGGATGAAAGCAGTTCCCGAAAATTAATCAGTCAATTGTGGGAAATCTTTGCCACATCTGACAAGCCGCTACCCGACATATCAGAAATAGATAAAAGCATTGGTGAATGCATCCCTACTACATTACTTAGATCAGACTCAATCTTGCAACAGCCCGTGTTTAATCTTTATCATTCCGAAACTGAAATGATGCGTTATATGCGTTTATTAGCTAACAAGGATATTGCTTTAGATCGCTCCATGATTCCCCTGGGCTCTTGTACCATGAAACTGAATTCAGCTACTTCGTTACAAGCGATTTCGCAATATGAATTTAACAGCTTACATCCGTTTATTCCGACCTACCAGGCTCAAGGTTTTCAGCAACTATTTGAAGAACTGGAAAATATGCTCTGCAACTTAACTGGGTTCGATGCCTTCTCTTTACAACCCAACGCAGGCTCTCAGGGTGAATACAGTGGCTTGCTTGTCATTCAGAAATACCACCAATCACGCGGTGACACGCAACGTAACATCTGCCTGATTCCAGAATCAGCACATGGTACAAACTATAGTGGACCACGGTTTTAAGACAGTAGTTTAAGTTGTAAACTGTGTCAAAGGGGTTAAAAATGAGTACAACAAAAAAGCGTAAGAATCACACAGCAGAATTTAAGGCCAGAGTGGGTCTAGAAGCCATACGAAGCCAAAAGACGATTAATGAAAT